>Ga0214544_1005369_pt1 | contig 24872 bp, 18 predicted proteins | sample CNSS3metaG_FD_160074 | JGI IMG/M metagenome (GOLD analysis project Ga0214544, IMG submission 160074) | Root nodule microbial communities from cowpea collected in UCLA plant growth center, Los Angeles, California, USA - CNSS3 | ecosystem: Host-associated > Plants > Roots > Nodule | place: USA... | reverse complement strand
TGACCAAAGCTCCCACTACTTCTCTAAACTGAGATCCCCAAGAAGAAAAAAATAGAAACCAAATCTTTTCTGATGTGGAAGATCAGACAATGCTGCAACCACAGAGCATACTAAGAAAAATGGCTCTTGATACCAATTGTTAGGAACAAGGCAATAAAGGAAAGAATAAAGGAGAGAAAAATAGACACAGAGAATTTAACGTGGTTCGACGTACAATGTGTATGCCTACGTCCACGACTACACTAGGAAGTATTTGTATTTTTGGTGTATCTTAAAGCTTTACATAGAGTCTCTTATATAGTAAAATAGAGAACCACATCTCACAATTCTGGTCAATGTGGGACTTAGACTCACACTTGGATTCCTAACAATCTCCCCATCAAGGGTGAGTCCCTTCAACCACATTGGTACACTCCCCCTCCAGCGGAGGCTGCCCAACCACGAGTACCCCTTTTCTGCCCTTTTCTGTACCGCCGTTCTTCTTAACGGGACACGCTTACCTGGAACCCTTACCTAGGACTCTTGCCAGGAAGACTTTCGATACTAGGACCATACTAGTACTGCACTCGTCTGAGCTGGTATTAACCATCGGCTCTGATACCACTTGTTAGGTTTTATAGAGGGGGTTTCACTGGGGAGAACAACACCAATGAGATCTGAGCCTAACCACATAAGACACTGACACCACTCTCAACCCAAAACCTTAAGGCAATGAGTTTATGGGCCTTGATCCTTATATGGTGCTCTACTTTCTCAATTCTGGTCAATGTGGGACTTAGACTCACACTTGGATTCCTAGCAAGCTTGGCTTAAGGTCTGGCTATCACAAAATATTGTTGAATCTGGACGATCGACATAAAACGGCTTTTCGTACACATTAGGGTTTATATGAATGGCTAGTAATGCCATTTAGACTGTCCAGTGCGCCGGTGACCTTTCAAAGACTAATGAATCAGATTTTCAATGGTTATTTGAGGAGATTTGTATTAGTTTTTTTGACGATATCTTGGTGTATAACACTACTTGGGCAAGTCACTTGCAACACATTGAGTTAGTGCTGAATATTCTCCAACAACATCAGTTATTCGCTAAATTCTCCAAATGCACTTTTGGAGTTCAGCAGATTGGATATTTCATTCATATATTGTTTGGAGATGGAATCATGATGGAGATTGAGAAATTGGAAGCAGTCACAAAGTGGATTAAACCTACGACAGTCAAACAGTTAAGAGGGTTTTTGGGCTTAACTAGGTATTATCGTCACTTTGTGAAGGGATATGCTCAAATAGCTTCTCCACTCACTCACTTATTGAAAAAAGATGCATTCAAGTGGTCACCCGCAGCAGATCAGGCTTTTCAAGCGCTCAAGTTAGCCCTTGCAACCGCTCCAGTACTCGCTCTTCTGAACTTTGCTGAGACGTTTATATTAGAAACAATTGCTTCAGGCTTGGGTATTGGTACGGTGTTAAGTTAGAACAAACACCCCATTGCTTATTTCTCTAAGAAATTATCAACAAAGATGCAAAGGCAATTCGCATATGTTAGAGAGTTTTATTCTATCTTTGAATCCTTGGCTAAGTTTCAACACTACTTGTTAGGCCACAAATTCATTATTAAAATCGATCAGAAAAGCCTTAAGGAGTTGTTCGACCAAAAGCTTCAAACGCCGGAGTAGCAGCAATGGCTTCCCAAATTTTGGGGGTATGATTTTACAATTCAATATTCCCCTGGCAAGGAAAATATCCCAACTGGTGCCTTATCTAGAAGTTTTCATATGGCATGGTCTGAGCCTTTACATGAGTGGTTGAAGGAAGTTGTAGAGGCCACAAAGAAGGACAAATAATTGTTGAAAATTTATGAGGAGTGTAACATGAATGCTAGAAAAAGTGGAGACTATGCAATACACCAGGAGTTATTACATGGAAGGGGCAAATTAGATTCCAAGAGAGGAAAAGTTACTTCGGACAATTATGTTTGAATTTCATTCCTCCAAAATTGGGGGGCATGCAGGTATTCATCGTACTGTGGCAAGAATCAGTGCCCAACTTTACTGGCCCAAAATGAGGAAGGACATTCGACAGTTTGTAGAAGAGTGTACCATATGTCAGCAAGCTAAAGCAAGTCAGTCCTTGCCTGCAGGTTTACTTCAACCACTTCCCATACCAAAACTGATTTGGGAGGATATATCAATGGATTTTATCACTTCACTTCCTTTGTCACATTGCCATCTAACATTATGGTGGTTATAGACAGGCTTTCTAAATTAGCCCATTTTATACCACTGAAACCTAACTTTAACATTAAGATTGTTGTAGAGGCATTTATTCAGAACATTGTCAAATTATATTGGTTTCCTAAAATGATTGTCTCGGATCGGGACCAGGTGTTTATCAGTAACTTTTGGAAGCAATTATTCAAAGCTCAAGGTACCAATTTAGCTATGTCATTTGCTTATCACCCACAATCAGATGGTCAAATAGAAAATTTAAACAAAACACTGGAAATGTATTTAAGGTGTTTCGTTTTTTAGTATCCTAAAAGTTGATTGGATATGTTACCTTAGGCTCAGTTTTGGTATAAATCCTCCTTTCATCAAAGTATCGCAATGTCCCCGTATCAGGCGGTTTACGAAAAATCACCACCCACTATATTGAGGTATGAATATAACACTAATGATGCAACCGACCTCAGAGAGTCTTTACATGCGAGAGATGAGCTCTTAACTAAGATTCAAGCAAAGTTGCACCAGTCATAAAATTATATGAAGTTGTAGGTTGATAAACGTCGACGAGATGTACATTTGTAGGTGGGGGACAAGGTCTTGGTTAAATTACAACCCTATAGACAACATTCAATAGTTTTAAGGAAGAATCAAAAGTTGAGCTTGAGGTATTTTGGACCATTTGAAATTATTGAATAGATTGGCACTGTGGCATATAAACTTCTGCTACCAGAATCTGCTAAAATATATTTTGTGTTTCATGTCTCATTGCTGAAACCATTTCGGGGGGATCATAGTCAACCATACTTTCCTTTACCGTTGACAACGAGTGAATTTGGTCCAGTGATGAGGCCCCAAAAAATACTGGACACTCGAATGGTAACTAAAAATGGCAAACTGGTTTCTGAAGTGTTGGTCCAATGGAATTCTGCCTTAGACAAGATAATTTGTGGGAGCAAACTGAGGAAATGAAAAGAGCTTACCTACACTTCAAACTTGAGGACAAGGTTGCTTTTATAGGGGGGTAATGTAACAGACAATGCTAGTAGAAATAAAGAGAATGAAGTGGTTATTCGTAATGGCCATAGTCAACAAATGAAAAGGGAAGGACGTGTGCAAAAGTGACAGAGCCCGGAAAGAGAATACAAAATGGAAGGACTACGTGTAGAGGGCATTATGCGGTATGAAAATCCTCTCTTCTGATTATTCTCTCTAAACTTTCTCCTGACCTTCTTATTTCTTTTCTCAATCTGACTTTATTACTCACAAACACCAACCTTCTATGCTTCAATGTAGGTATGGCATTGAAGAGGAACGAATCATAATTTTGCGGTTAATAGACATTTGAATTTCATTGTATTGCTGGTTATACTTTGAATTGTTGAATTCTGAGACGTTGATTGCAAAAATAAATTTCAGAGTTACCCTAACTCTGTTCCCAATTCTAGTTTATTGTTTGAAATTTCTGTTTCATTGAAATTTTATCTGTGATTATTGAGACTGGCTGTTGCACTCTCTAAAACCGAAGAAATCGATCTCAATTCCTCCACTTAAATGTAGTAGAACAATCCAATGTTATTTCGAAAATCCCCTGCACCATGTAAATACAGAAGGCCCTTGCACTACTGCTCCTTTCACCAATTTGATGCAAACCAATTTAAATTACATCCTATTTCTATTATTAATATTCTGACTTAATTCCAATTAAAGAAACACTTCCAAAAATACCTTAATATAATACTTCCCAGAGTATGTATAATCCCAAGGTTCTAAAATCTATTATATAAAATCTTTAAATTCTGTAAAAGACGTATCATATTAATCTCCACTGTATAATCTTTTGTCCCAAATATAATAATAATGTAGTATAATATCATTACATAAATGATTTCCATTCACAATATATTTATAATATTATTATTTTAATATCTCCGTGTAAAATCAACGTTTTCACACTTGTTTAAATTACTGTACAACATCTATATAACTCTTCACAAAAATTTATTAATTAATTAATTAATTTATTTTGTTCACAGTAAATCAAATTCAAATTTTATGCACACTATAATAAAATAATACATCTTCATCATACATATATTACAAATATAATTATATCTCAAATATGACATAAATATCATTTGGTTTCTTTAATAACTTTTTAATTTCTCTTAACCTTAATATTAATTATACTTATCAAAATTATCCAAAATTAATCACAACCTTTACAATAAAAGAAATTGGTACTATTAGGGCTTATATAATCTACAACTATATATATATATATAATAATAATAATAATAATAATAATAATAATAATAAAATCATCCAAACATAATTTTATTTATAACGTTGAATCTGCAGTTACTTTTCCCACGTCTGAGACTACTAAAAATTTGTTTTACACTACCACGCCTAACAACCTCACACTTCCACTGTACTGTATAGCCTATCGGGCAATCGGTAAAGTGGATCAAGGTCAAGCGGTCGCAGGTCGCTCGTTACAGGCGGACCCTTCCTCAGATGTTGATGTAACAATCTCTCTAGAGTACTTTAAGAGAGCTCGCGACCAAAACGTCTCCCGCATTCTCCGGATGAAGTCTCAGCTCTGAACACGCTAAATCGGCTACCCGTCGGCCAACCGGACTGCACTCCTCCCGTGTTCAGTTCCAATTGAACTTTGTTTTCACTCCTGAGGAGACCCTCGTCTATGAGGCCAGCTGACAGGTGGCACGGCCCGCTGGTCGGGCGGCCAAACCAAAACCAAACTGGTAAGCTGAAAGTTAATTAAAGTAAAGTAAGTCAGTAATCAAGTTTAAAAAACAATTGGGCCATGATTAAGGAACCCTAATCACAGGCCCACACCAAAAACTATAAATAGAGGCCTAGGGTAAGTTGGTAAGGATCTTTAACTCACATTTATTACATTATTTATTGCTACTCACTGATCGGCCTTAAACTGACTTAAGCATCGGAGTCTTTTAGACAGGTACCTCCGATCGCCCGATTCACCGAACGGAAGGAGAAAAAAGATAGCGAACTGGAGAAAGAATTGAACAAGCTAATTAAGTAGTACAACCGACCAAAAGGACTTGAGGGTAATTTGAGTGTTTAAAGTAGGTGCTTGGCTCCTACCCCTGAAACATTTTGGCGCCCACCGTGGGGCCGAGCAGTCGATTATAGACCTTATACCCTTATGGTGACCACAAGAAACAGGAAAAGCAATGTAGACGGAGGAATGGTCGATGACCAAGCCGAGACAAGAGAGATGATCAGGTCCCTACAACAAAGGATGGACGAGATGCAGAGGAATTATGAGGCGCAGCTGCGCCTCTCACAAGAAGAAAATGCAGCTCTCAAACAAAAAGATGATCACATCCCCTCAACACCAACCGTACCAGACCCTCCACGAATGAGCAGAGCACAACCCAGGATGGAGGAGGAATGGTTGATGAGCCGACCCCCTCCGACGGGAGTGGAACAATCACAACCGCAGAGAGTAGAGAAAACTCTACCCTCCAGAGGCAATGCTTCCCATACAGTTGCCGAGATCTTGGGAGCCAGTAAAGGAGGACATCCGTCTCGTCAGGTGATACACGCAGAAGGGAATTTCCCCTTCACCCAGTTCATCTTGGAAACCCCGCTGCCCTACCGATGGAAGATGCCGACGTTCCATAAGTACCACGACAAGACAAACCCCAATAATCATCTACGAGTATTTACACACCAGATGATGTTCCAAGCTGTGAGCGACCCAATCTGGTGTCGCGTGTTCTCGACCTCTCTAACGGGAGAGGCACTAGAGTGGTTTTCTGAGCTGTCGCCCAACAGCATGGACTCCTTTACCACATTGAAGGCCAAGTTCAACACGCAATTCGTGTCTCTACGACCAACCATTCTAACGGTAGATAACCTGGTCAATATTCGCCAGGAGAATGGCGAATCATTAAGAAGTTACCTCGACTGGTACAACCACATGTCGGTCAAAATCAAGGTTCTTAGAGACGAGATCGCCCAACATGACTTCTCTTATGGGCTGCAGACGGGTGTCTTTGCGGACAAAATAAGCCACAAAAAACCGAAGACGATGGAGGAGATGAGGGAGCGAGCGGCGAAATTCATAAAGATGGAAGACATGTAGGACTCCCGTGTAAAGAAGAGAGAGAAGGAGGACTCGACGGTGGAGAGGAATCCCCCACGACCGAGTAAGCCGATCGCCAAACCTGGATTCAATTGTGGGTTGACAGAGGAAGAGTTTTCCAAGGACACACCTGAATTCAAAGAGAGATAATGCATGTTTTAGTGTGGAGGCAAAGATGTGACTTTTTGGAGCAAAAAGAACTCTAGAAGAGCTTTGATGCAAGAAATCCAGGTTAGGGGAGCTGCTAATTCCTATTTAAATGATTTTATATGCAATTGCATTATATATTTATGCATGAAAGTCTTCTCCCGAACCAATTGTATGTGTATGCTTGTGTTTCTGTTGTATTGAGTACTCTATGTGACTCCATTCCTACTATGATTATTATGATTCTTTATTTTTTTACTTGTCGTGATGTTTAGAGTTCTTCTCCTAAATGCGGCACAATTATTATTATTATTAACTTATTATTATTATTATTATTTTATTATTACTATTACTATTATTATTAATTTTATTATTATTATTACTATTATTATAATTATTATTTATTATTATAATTATTACTACTATTATTATTACAATTATTATTATTATTATTATATATATATTATTACTAGTTATTATTATTACTATTATAATTATTATTATATTATTATTATTATATTATTATTATTTTATTTACTATTAATATTAATATTTTGTTATTATGTTTTTTATTATGATTTTTACTATTTTTATTATAATAATAATTATTATTTTTATTATTATTATTATTATTATTTATATTATTATTATTATTTATATATTATTATTATTATTGTTATTATTATTATTATTATTTTTATTTTTATTATTTTATTTTACTATTATTATTAATATTTGATTATTATTTCTATTATTTCTATTATTATTATTGTTATTCTTATTCTTATTCTTATTATTTTATTTTATTTTCCTATTATTTTATTATTATTGTTATTATTATCATTTTTTGATTTATTTATGATTTTATTATCATTATTATTGTTTTATTATTATTGCTTTATTTTATTATTATTATTATTATTATTATTATTTTAACTTATTAGTATTATTGTTTTATTATTATTGTTTCATTTTATTTTATTATTGTTTTCATTATTATTATTATTTTATTTTTATTTTTATTGTTTTGTTTTATTATTATTATTATTATTGTTGTTGTTGTTATTATTTTTATTATTTTATTGTTTTATTGTTTGTGCGATATTTTGAGGCAATGGTTATGTATTCTTCCTGCTTTTGTATATTGTTTGGTTGTTCAAGATTGTGTTGGACTATGATCCAGTCATGTGATTATGACTGGATAAGCATATTTCATGTTATGGATTGTATGTATAGCTCTTGGGGTTCTTTGGAACTTGCTTCAAAGTGCCAAAAACCAGTAGCATTGATGTTACTGGTGTGGTGCCTAACGGCTTGGGGTGTGCTGCTTGGTGGCTTGGGGTGTGGTGCCAGGTGATAAGGGAAAACCAGATAAGCTTGGAACGCATGGCGCCTGGCAAAAAATGTGATCCCGCCAGGAGAAAAAGGTTTGGTAGAGGCTCTAGAAACCGTATGGCGCCTAGCGGTGTGAGGTGTCTACCAGGCGGTTTGGATCCAAGTTTCGCCTAGTGACGCGATAGGTACGCCAGGCGATTTTGGGAGCAGAGTTGGATTGCGAGGAGGATTTCTACACCGTTTTAGATGGAAGTCATGAGGCAATGCTTTGCTGGGGGCCCAGTTATGAGTGTAACTTGTATTGATGTAACACGTGGCCACTCGAGGTTGTAGCCTGGTGGTTTTGGAAGTCAGTGGAGTGTGCGAGATCGTGGCTCGTACGACGAGGTTATGGAAGATTGCCCTCTTCAGTGTAACTGATTGAGTTTGGTAGTATGGGGACAACTACGGACTACAGTTCATTTTGGGGAACTCCACTCAGTGTCGCGGATGGTGGTCGTGGTAATTTATTCCCGCATGTGGACTATTAGGTGGTGGCCTGTAGTCGGAGGGGCGAGTAGACACTCGTGTAGCAAAAATCGATCAATGTACTCATCAAAGGGTGTAGAATCAAGATGCGTCCAACAGAATGTTTGGAAGTGGAGGATGGAGGATTGGGGCTAACATGGGTTGTGGTGATGAAATCCTTTAATTATGTCATGTTGTAATTGTCCTTCTTGTATTTGAGCTCACCCTATCTGTGTGTGTTTGACGATGATTATGTAACTTGTTACATGGGAGCAGATGTTGATGCAGGTGAGCGTGTGTATGCTTAGAGTCGGAGTAGGGACCAACTAAGGGAGTTTTTACTAGTCTTCTTCATGAACTATTTTGTAATGAATATTATGAACAATTAATCTTTGTAATAATTGAACGCCATATGGATTTTATAATTGGCGCATTAAAATAAAGTTTTAAATTTCTCGCGTTTTGGGAAAAGGAATTATCATAAATGTGATTTTATACTTATATCCCTATTTTAATTATTTAAATTAGTAATATTCGGCCGGGATGTTACATACTGTACCTTAACAAAAACATAAACTAATTTTCTTATGAACTATCCTTCAAATGTGTTTCAAGCCATTATCTTCGTATCCTTTGAATTTCCAGTTGCTTGTAGCATCAGGAGCCTTTATCATAGGTCCTTTGAATTATATAGGTTCATCTTCAAGTTCTTCTTGCATGGAATCCAAAGATAGTCCTCTATCATTCACTCCTTCTTGGAGTGAAGTTGTCCTCAAATTTGAACCTACATCAAATTGGAACAACTCATTAATATTGAAACTAGAGCTTACCCCGTAATCTTCATGTAGATCAACAACATAAGCATTGTTATTGATTCTTTCAAGAACTTGAAATTGTCTGTCTCCTCATGGTAAAAGTTTAGATTTCCTTTTAGAAGGAAATCTTACATTTGTAAAGTGAACTCACACCTAATCACCAGGTTCAAACTTGATCTTCTTCCTCCCTCACTTAGCTTTAAAGGCTAACGTCTCCATCTTCTTTTCTATTTGGGCCTTTACCTCTTTAAGAAAGTTCTTAACAAAAGTTGTTTTGGCAAGTCCATCTTTGTTACTCATAGAATCAATATGAGGTAAAGGTAACAAATCTAATTGAGTTAAATGATTAAAGTCATATACTACCTTAAAAGGAGACATCTAAGTAGTAGAATGAACTACCCTATTATAAGAAAACTCCACATGAGGTAACCACTCCTCCCAAGTTTTCAAATTTTTGTTTACAAAAATATACAAGGAATTGCGAAAGAGTTTTATTTACCACTTCTATTTGTCTATCTCTTTTAGGATGACAAGTTGTATAGAAAAAAAAAACTTTGTACCCAACTTACCCCACAAGACTTTCTAAAAATATCTAACAAATTTGACATCCCCATATAATACAATGCTCCTTGGAATGCCATGTAATCTTACCACTTCTATGAAAACTAAATTGACCACATGATTGGCATCATCGCTCTTGTGTCAAGGAATGGAGTGGGCTATCTTTGAGAACTTATCAACCTCAACAAAAACAAAATCCATTTAAATATTGATCCTAGGTGATTTAGGAACAAGTAAAGGCATAAACATCCCATGATGCATAAACTTAGATTTAGCACGCTTACAAGTACTGCATTTATTACCAAAAGAGTGCCCATCATGTTTCATGTGAGGTCAAAAGAAATGATCATACTATATGTCTAAGGTCTTTTGAACCCCAAAATGTCTCATTAATCCCCCTTCATGGCCTTCTTTTACAAATAATTCCCTCATTGAGCCTTTAAGCACACATAACTTAGTTCATTTAAAAAGAAGATCATCATAGATGTGAAAATATTTTAAAGCTCATTTTTCACAATTTTTATAAATCTCACCAAAATGATGATCATTATTATATAATTCCTCAAACAATTCAAAACTAAGTATTTTAGTTTCAACCGTAGATAATAATGCATGCCTTCTAGATAATGCATCTGTCATAATATTTGTCTTACCTTGTTTATACTTAACAACATAAGGAAATTGTTCAATAAATTCTACCCATTTGGTAAGACTTTTATTGAGTTTACCTTGGCTCTTAAGATATTTAAGGGATTCATGATCACTATAAATAACAAATTCCTTAGGAAGCAAATGATGTTGTAGTATGCAAAGCTCTAACTAGGTCATATAACTCTGTCATAAGTTGAAAAGTTTCCCACCGCCCCTTTCAACTTTTTACTAAAATAGGCTATAGGAGGTCCTTCTTGCAAGAGAACACCTCTTATGCTCACATTTGGAGCATCAACTTTATCTCAAAAGCTAAGATAGATGCATGTGTGAGTATTTATTTGAGGCTATCAAAAGCCTCTTGTTATTTCTTTCCCTACTTAAATGTCACATCTTTCTTAACAATTTCATTTATTGGGGATGTTATGGGGTTAAAATCCTTGACAAACCTTGTAACACCCCTGATGTATGATTAACTTGATTCCTTTTAAGATTAAGAATAAGAAAGAGTTGATTAAGAAAGCCTAGTGAAGATTCCCACTAGACATTAAGATAGCAGACTATCTAGATGTGAAGGTGCATTTCAAAAGGTTCTAGAGAAGAAGAGAAATGAATTAATTTATAAGCAAACATAAAGGGCGAATAAACCATAAATGCCGAATTGAAAATAAAGAGAACAAAAGCATGAAAATGGAAAGACAAAGAATGAAGGATGTGAGGAAGCACACCATTATAAGGCTTGGCAAAAGCCATGGAACCTTGAAGATGAGTGGTAGTGTGCCACCACTTCCAAAGGAGGATGTAAGACCCGTGAAAATTAATTAATTAATTAATTAATAAATGCGGGTAGGAAGAGCCTTTATGACATTAAATATTGTTTAATGGGACATGGAAAAGTACTAGCTCAAATGGTTGAGAGTACTTTGATTGTGTGGGTGGACTTGGGTTCGAGTCCTATGTATGCCTGTTGTGTGTTATTTGATTTATTATCATTTTGTTAATATATTTATGAATAGTGAGTGATCATAATTATAGAATTATAATAGTTATCACTAAATGTGAATTGGCATAGTGGCAATGCTTTGACCTTATGAGTGGAAGGTCACGGGTTCAAACCTTGATTGATATAAATTTGGATTGGGAGTGGTAAGTTTTGGATGCACAAGATCAATTAATCCCAAAGATCTAATCTAAATAATAATAATAATTTATTCTTAATCTTGACAGTGATATATGTTGCCTATCTAAATCCTAGATGTAAAAATAGGCAGCTTTCTCCCCGGAAAATAAAAAAAGAGGTCAAAAAATAGGGAAACAGAGGGGTAAGTCTAAAAAATTGTCGCCTAAGCGAGATGAAGTGGTACAGCCATTGTTGCACGCTAGCTCAGGCGATATCCGGGAGTAGATGATCGGGTAACTTTTTATCCGGGAGCAGATAATGTTTCAGGTGAGCCATACATGGGGATTTTTCAAAGACTATTATTAAATTTTCTTGTAATTGGAACTGTTGTTTTTATTCTGGTTTTAAATTTGTAAATGTGAATTCTAGATATTTTGGCTATGAACTATCGTATCTTGGACTTTAAAGTTTTAAAATTTCCCGCGTGTTTGGGAAATGGATTAATAATAAATAAGGTATTTATTTTTGTTTTATCTAATTATTTATTTTAAGTAATATCCTACCAGGATGTTACAATTGGTATCAGAGCAAAAGTTTTGAAAATATTTTAAATATTTTGGGGCTTTTGGGGAGTGAGCTTATCGATTGTTGTTTGTGTGACTGAATTGAATGTTGTAATTGAGTGAGTGGCTTTGCTTAACCTAGTGAATTGATTTTTAACAGTTGAAATGTGGCGTATTCAGGCTATGTCTGCTAACAGGAGGAGAAGGAACAAAAATGGTGTTGATGACATCGCGGAGGCTATTCTCCGAATGGTGGATGCGATGCAGCCACCTGTAGCAGCGCTGCCTAGAATGGCAATTGCACCAGTCAGGGTGCCGACTGTGGAGAACTTCTTGCATCACAAGCCAACTGAGTTCACTGGCAAAGCCTCTCCTGATGAAGCGGATGAATGGTTCCGCAAATATGAAAATATTTTCAAGGTGATGAACTGCGTGAATGAGCAGAAGCTTCTCTTTGCCACCTATCTACTGAATGAGGATGCTGAATATTGGTGGGCAAGCATGCAACAACAGATGGAGCCTAGGGAAGAGCCGGTGACTTGGGCCAACTTTAGTACTCGTTTCCTGGAGAAATACTTTCCAGATACAGCTAGACAGGATAGGGATGCTGAATTCCTCGCATTGCAGCAAGAGGATATGACAATGCAGGAGTATGTCAACAAGTTTGAGCATCTGGCGAGGTACTACTCACAGGACATCACCGAGAAGTGGAGGTGTCTGAAGTTTGAGCGAGGACTCAAACATGAGCTGAAGAAGGTGGTAACACCTCTGAGAGAGAGAAGGTTCCCAATTTTGGTGGAACAGGCTAAGAGTGCTGAGCACCTAGAGAAGGGCCCTGGTCCTGTTGTCCGACATCAGAGGAATGTCGCAGAGGCTAGGCAGGTGAAGAAGCCTTACAATCGTCCCCTTACCACCTCTGGAGACTTTAAATGTTTCCAATGTGGGGGCGCACACCTGAAGAGGAATTGCCCGCAGTTGAAGAGTTCACCCAGTGGACAGGGGAGCAATCGCAAATGTTTCATTTGCGATCAACCTGGGCATTTTGCTAACCAGTGCCCCAAGAAGAAGACCAGTACCACTAAGAAACCACCAGGTACAGTATTAGAGAGACCTAGAGCTGCTGGTAGAGTCTTTGCCCTGACCACCACTGATGAGTGCGTATTTTTGCCCTCATTCAATGTTTAATTGTAGGTATTTAATTGAATTTGTGTGCTTAAGGAGTGATTTAATTGACAATTCTGATAATTAGGCTATTTGAACTTGTGATAAAAATGTCTTAAAAAATGATTTTTAGCTGCATAAATTATTTTTGGATATTTTAATGTTTGTTGATGCAGCTGAAGTTAAGATTAAGCTTATTTAAAGGTGGGAAAATAAATTGATTGAAATTACAAAGCACCTTTAAATAAAGCTAAAATTAGCAAGTTCTGGACAAATCACTTATGCACCTCCAATTTTTACTTATACACTCCCCTCTTTCTAAATAGGTCTCACCAAAAACCTATTATGCACCCCCTAATATGTCTATTTGCACCCCTCCTACCACTTGAACTCCACTCAACCAGATGTTGCCATGTGGCAATCCTCAACTTTTAAAATTGGCCAACCAAAACAAGCCACGTGGCATTAATCCTTGCAAACACATCTACACTAATGAAACACTGCCACGTCATCATCTTCCTCCATCTCCCAAAATGGAACCCTAACCCTACTTTTCCTCCTTTCCTAACATCACCATGGCAGCCGCCAGCCACCATTCACGGCCATGGCAGACACCGCACACCATCACCATCACACTTTTTCATCTCTGCAGCAACCAATTCGGCCATGGCAACCACCATCTTCACTGCTACAGATTTACGCAAACTCCATTGCAGCACCTGCGACTCCAACCATGTCCACCATTGACGCACACAGCAGCAACGGAAGTGCCTCCACACCTTGCAACACCACAGATCTGCATCTTTACGCTGCCACCACCATTAACGCGAGCACGAACCACGGTAGCATCGTGACAACGAATTCATGAACTTGCACCAGTTCGCGTTAAGCAACACCGCTGACAACCACCACTTCATCTCTACGGTGCAAGCAACCCTCTCACAAATCTGCACGAAGCGCGACCACCGCAAAGCCTTCATGCTACGAAGCATCTCAACCTTCGCCGGAAAACGCATCTGACCTTAATTCTGGAAGGGAGGAAGGAGGAAGGAGGAGTGAAACCCTAATTCTGGAGAGAGAAAATGCACTACCACGTGTCAGCAGCTGATAGGGCAATGAAATGGTCAATGGAGCAATCAACTCTGGTCAAATTCTGGTCAAAACTGCAAAATTGCTCAAACAAGAGGGACAAAATTGGAAATTGGACAGAAATTAAGTTGCTAATTAATTAAATAAAAATAAAAGATTTTAGCAACCGACAAATAAAGCCCAAAGTCTAGTAGAAGCCTATATAAAGAGACCAAGGGGGAAGTAGAAGAAAAAAAGCTCGGCACGTCGGAATTGAGGAACCCTTAGGGGGACCTAATTTCTTTCTCTCTCTTTTCTTCTCTCTATTATTCTCTCTTTATTTTGCATTCATGGAGTTCTAAAGTTCTTGGGTTGATACCATTGTAATTTCTTAATTGGATTCTGAGGTTAGATCAATTAATTTCTTTGTTCTTTTTATTATTGTTGAGGTTTTCATTCATCTATGTCTTTTATCTTTAAATCACGTAAGAAGTAATGATTTTAAATCTATATGCATGTTAGTCATATGAGTCCAAGGGTTTTTAAATTATGATTCTGTGTTTGTGTTATTCTTAACTTGATTTTGTATAATGTTAATTTCATATTAAAGGCACTGTGATTGAGAATTGGAGAAATTGATATTGTGCATAAAGTTTTGGGGTGATTTATATGAATTGAATAAGGGTTTTGGTATGGAATGGTTATGAACACCAAACCTTGTGTCTTAGTAGTCAAATTTGGATATAAAGCATGATTCTAAGTATTCTTGCAATTACATTGTGTTGGTAAGGATTGTTCGGTGTTTTGGTACTGGTTTTGGTGAATGGTGTGCGTGAAAAGAGACTGATTCTGCAAGTTTCGCCCAAGCAAGTCCATCTCGCCTAAGTAAGAATTGTAGGACTTCGTTTCTGTTCTTCGTTCGTGCTGCTCACTCAGGCGACTTGTGTTAGTGTTGAGCGACAGAGACTCTCGCTTAGGCGAGAGTGGCTCGCCTAAGCAAGGTCGCGATGAAGCCTGTATGTGTTGAGCGCGATTTCTCGTCAAAGCGAGGAGTTTTGGGGTGTTGAGCGACAGATACACTCGCTTAGGCGAGAATGGTTCGCCTAAGCGAGGTCGCGATGAGATTTGGTGTTTTCCTTCGTTGAATCCTCGTCCAGGCGAGGAGCTTTGTGTGTTAAGCGAACTGAGGGCTCGCCTAGGCGAGGAGAGCTCGCCTAAGCGAGATGAAGTGGTACAACCACTGCTGCACGGTCGCTCAAGCGAGGTGGGTTGGCTTAAGTGAGGTTGATGGTTTAGCTTGGGCGAAGATCCCTTGCTTAAGCGAGAATGATGCATTTTCTATGTTTGTGTGAGCTGTTTGAGCTGGTTTGTTTGTTATTCCTGAATTCTAGGGATTTTATGCTTGTGTTGGTGATGGTTGGGCTTGAAGGACTAAGTCCATAGGATTTTGGGATGTGCTTGGAATGAGTCGCGAACGAGGAGTTCGTGATGGGTGGATCGCATGCGAAACATGGACAGTTAGTTCACCAGAGGTACTCTTGTTGGGATGAATGAGCGAGGGAGTTCATTTCATCCTCAACTTGAGAATGCTATGAGCGATGGAGTTCATAGTAGGAAAGGCGGGTATGCGGTCCGGGTCCGAGCGAGAAGTTCGGATGACGGACGAGAGAGTCCGTGAAGTAGGACTACAAGTGGGATAGGCTTGTAGGTTGGACCACGAGCGAGGAGGGTCGTGGCAGCACATGAAATCCCAAGATTTTAGAATACATGCATGAACTCATAATTGGTTATGAGTAGGAGAAAATTGGATGTTTTTGGAAATAAATAAATAATTATTTACTGGTTGGAACTTTATTTTCATATTTAATTATGATTATGTGCATAGCTTACCCTATCTATGTATGTGTGGCGATGATCGGGTAACTTGTTATCCGGGAGCAGATAATGTTTCAGGTGAGCCAGGATGTTTAGTGGCGGAGTGAGGGATTAGCATTCATGGGGATTTTTCAAAGACTATTATTAAATTTTCTTGTAATTGGAATTGTTGTTTTTATTCTGGTTTTAAATTTGTAAATGTGAATTTTGGTTATTTTGGCTATGAACTATCATATCTTGGACTTTAAAGTTTTAAAATTTTGCCGCGTGTTTGGGAAATAGATTAATAGTAAATTAGGTATTTATTTTAAGTAATATCCTATCGGGATGTTACAGAGGATACTCTCACAAAGGTTGAACACAAAGGTATATATAAATTCAAAAATGATAAACCCTTTTACATGTAGTAGAGCACCCATTATATATAAAGGTTTAAGGGTGTATAAGCAAAAGCACAGAAGTCCTAAATGATTACATAACAAATAGTAAACCCTACATTCTAGAAGATAGGTTAAAAAATGGTGCCACAAGATGGTCTCCTAAAGTGACTTCTTGACCAAGACAAGTGCTCACATGTTTTAGATGTTTCTAGAACTTTTCATGGAGGATTCTTGACCAAGTCTTATGGTCCCTCATTCTAGATGCTTCTAGAATGCTTTACTCATTCTCTCTCTTCTACATGTGCTCTTCAAAATGTGCCACCTATGCCTCCATTTGCACCACCATGTTTAGGATATTAATTGTCCTACACAACAAGTAAATATGGATTAGCATGTTGTCTGAAGTTAATCTTAAGTCAACAACTCAACCTTAGACAAGGGTCAACAAGTCAACCTTAGACCAAAGTGAACAAGTCCACTAAGAAAAGTCAACTATGTCAACTTTAGGGAATTCAAACTAAGGAAAATAAAAGCAATGGAATTAAGGAACTCCCTTTTCTTTTAAGCACATGCCATCGTCATTGGTAGGGATCAAGCCTCATCCTACCCTTCTTGGAGAGAATTTGACCTCAAATTCTTTAAGTCTTTATTTTTGGAGCTTGACTTGAGGTGATGAAGTAATTTCTCATGAGATCTTTCTTCATCTTTATTGATCCCACACTTTCTTTGGAGATGCCATCTATCTTTTCAAAGCCATTATTCCTCTCTTGTATGCACCTTTGTTCATCCCTCTTGGTTTATGCACATCTTTCTTTGAAAAACTATTTTTGTAGGCAAGAAACTCCTTGGTGAAAGATTTCCCTTTTTCTTCTTTATCTTTTCTTTTCTCTTATGTTTCATTTTATTTTGGTCCTCATTTTCTTGTGGAGGTGAGGGAGGTAGGAGTGTGAACTTCTTGCCTAGGAAGGAGAAAGCATACGTGTTTGCATGGCCATCATAAAAGACTTTTCTATCAAATTGCCATGGCCTACCTAGCAAAATATGGGTGGCTTCCATAGGCACAACATCACATAACACCTCATACCTAAAATTGCCAATTGAAAAGTTAACGAGGACTTGTTTAGTTACTTTAATTTCTTCTTCCTTAAACCATGATAGCTTATAGGGCTTGGCATGAGGGATGGTTTTCAAGCCAAGCTTGTCCACCACCCTTGGGCTAGCCATATTTACACAACTTCCATATGGCATCTTGAATGAAAAAGGTTTTGTCTTTGAGAAAGATAAAGTTCTTTGGAAACTTGCCCTAGTCGGCGTCTTACCTTTAACAATCCACCTTTAAAGTATTTAGTCTTTTCACTTGAAGAAGAAGAAGTGTGGGAAAAAGTACTTTTGGGGAAAGGGCAAGAAGAATGTTCACTCTCTACATCATTACTCTTCTTTAAGATGATAGTCCTCTTGGTTATGCAATTCAAAGCAATGTGTTTATACCCTAAACATTTCAAACATTTAATGGAACTTGATCTTTGAGAAGTGGAATGGTGAGTGTGACCAATTTGTGACTTATTTTTACTTGATGGTTCTTGGTGAGACTTAGAAGGGAATTTATCATGTTTCTTTTTATCTTTTCCCTTCCATGAGTGACTATAGTAGTGGTTAGGTGAATAACTCTTCTTGGCCCTATTTTTTCTTTTCAATTGAGTTTCAATCCCAAGGGCAATTGTAAAAGATTTTCAAGAGTGGAGTACTCATACAACTCTACTTAGTCTTGTATGTCTCTCCTAAGACCATTCACAAACCTTTTCATTTTTTCTTTGTTAGTTTCTTTTATTTCAACCCTAAACATTTGAGACTCTAATTCTTTAAAGTACTCACTCACACACATAGAACCATGGTGAAGCCTTTGGAACTTCAAAGTAAGTTATTCTATATAGGAGATAGGAGCATATCTAGTGCGTATAAGAGTTTTAATGTCCATCCAAGAAGCCGCAGGTGACCCTTGGTCATATTTCTTACAAAGTTTATGCTACCAAGTATTGGCATACTCCGAAAATCCTAGCACTACCAAATCAACTTGTGCTTGATCTTTTACATGATTTTCATTTAAAATTTGTTCCACTTGAGCTTCCTAATTAAGGTAGACTTTGGGATCACTTCCACCATAGAACTTTGGAATCTTAGTATTTTGCTTCTTTTGTGAGGGTTGCGCCTAGAATGCCCTCTTTTTCTAGCCTTTTTTTTTTCTCTCTCTCTCTCTAGCATTAAGCCTTTGGAAGAGCTCTTGGATTCTTAGGTCATTTTGCTTCCTAGACAACTCTAAATCCCAAATCAATCTCACCCATTATTGTCTTGATTTGGAGTAGGTGCATTTGATGAATTTGTCATGATTTCTACAACAAAACATTAAAAAATTGAGACAAAAGGAGGTGATTAGTGGTAAGAAATCAACAAAACCCGAGACCAAACAATGCTCCAAAATAGCAACCAAAGTGTTTAGATCACACTCCCCCAAAGCAACAAGGCAAGGCTATACTTAAATTCACCAAAAGGAGTGAAAATAATTTTAACTTTGAAACCTTTTTCAAGAGAAAACTCAAATGTTTCGGCCAACACACTTAAAGAATTTCAAGAAGAGAAAACTACTAAGACAAACAAAGATCACCTAAAGACAAACAAGAGAAACACAAAAGAAAGGAAGGCTAAACTCTAAGAAAAATAATATATGTAGCAACTTTTAACAAGACAAACACAAGAAAAAGCACATTTTAAGACTCTATGTAAAATACTTGAACATGCAACACCAAGTCTTAAATCATGCATACACCAAGAAAGATAATATCCAATTTAGGCATGGAACTAATCAGCCAATATCACTCAATATTCAAATATGAAAACTAGTAGCCTAGCACTTAGTAATTTTTTAAAATTTGGTTCACCAAAGAGAAATGTTGCTCTCGGCCAAAGGCTTAAACTTTAGCAAAAATTTTCTTCTATCACAAACTAGTTTCACAAGATGATAAAAAAGATGTTTTGGGTGGCTTGGACACTTAACTCCCAAAATATTTGGCCAAAATCAATTTCATGACGGATACATCAAGCAAGACATAAAATGAATGCAATATTCAAATACTTGGAATAACAAGAACAAGAAAACTTCAAGTTATATATGACATATGACTCAAACAAAAGTTAGACACATTTAAAGACTCAACATGACATACACAAAGATACAAACATGCAACTATCATTCATTTAAACTCATGGATTTGAAGCTCAAAGACTAAGCATTCAAAGACATTTTATCCAACAACATTTAGGAGCAAAAAAAGGCACAAAAACCATCGTCAAACTGCCACAAACATAACCCAAAAAACGTTAATCACGCATTCTCGGCTACTCTGACTTTTGCTGACCAATTTGATCATAACTTTCTCCACAAAACTCCAAATGTTTTCATTCTTTTTTTGTTAAAAACTAGACTCAGAGGAATTTCTTTTGACATAAAGAGTGCAATTTTTGGACCACTGAGCTAGCTGCAGTTTTTTTTTTAAATCGCCCACGTTTCTACTAGCATTGTTTTTGTGTGTAAGGAAAGTTGATTTGGACCATTCCAGATAGCTACAACAAGACATTGCTAGAACATGAAAAACACCATATTCAAGACCACCATATCTCTAGATACCAAATGATTTAGGATTAACTTGATTCCTTTTAAGATTAAGAATATAGTGAGATTTGATTAAGAAATCCTAGTGAAGATTCCTGTTTGACATTAAGATAACAAGTTATCTAGGTGTGAAGGAGCACTTCAAAAAGGCTATAAAGAATAAGAGAAATGGATTGATTCATAAGCAAACATAAAGGGCGAACAAACCATAAATGTTGAATTGAAAGTAAAGAGAATGAAAGAATGAAAATGGAAACACAAGGAATGAAAGATGTGAGGGAGCACATCACTACAAGCCTAGGAAAAAGCCATGGAAACTTGAAGATGAGTGGTAGTGTGCTGCCACTTGAGTCTAGCTCAAGATAAGGCTTAAAAGTTTCACTCCCAAAGGAGAATACTCTCACAAAGGTTGAACACAAAGGTGTATATAAATTCCAAATTGATAAACCCTTTTACATGTAGTAGAGCACTCCTTATATAGAAGGGTTTAGGGGACTCTAAGAAAAAACACATAAGTCCTAATGGATTTCATAACAAATAGTAAACCCTACATACTAGAAGGTAGGTTAAAAACTGGTGCCACAACATGGTCTCCTAGAGTGGCTTCTTGACCAAGACAAGTGCTCACATGTTCTAGATGTTTCTAGAACTCTTCAAGGTGGATTCTTGACCATGTGGTCCCTCATTCTAGATGTTTATAGAATGCTTTGCTCTTTCTCTCCCTTCCACATGGACTCCTTCGCATCAAAGCTCATTTGCACCACCTTAACAAGTCAACTAAGATAATCCAACTAAGTCAACTTTAGGGAATTCAAACTAAGGAAGTAAAAGCAATGAAAAGGGATTAAGGAACTCCCTATCTCTTAAGCATGTGTCGTCGACCATCATCTTTGGTAGGGGTCATGCCTTCATCATGCTTAATAGTCTATCTTTAGTGCATTTTATTCTATTAGGTTTTATTGGACCATTATTCCGAATTTTGATTAATTTGGGATTATTTGGTCTAAATTTTGTTCTATTAGGTATTTTTGGTGGAGCAAAGCTTGGACACTAATCTTAAGATGAAGATAGAGTTTCCATGCCATTCTCAAATCATTTCCACGCCTTTGTCATTTCAATTCGCTTGTCCATGTCACTAGGCCAACATTTTGGGCCCAAAATGGGATTTTTGTAATTCTGAAGCTTGTAGTGACATTTTTGTAATTAGGAGTGGCATGGTTGATGTGACCACTTGGGGGTTTAGGGTTTTAGTGGGAAGAACCCTCATTTTCACGCTAGGTCTTCATTTTGAGCATTTTGGAGACCCTCAAGTAGCCATTGCAGCATCCACTCCATTTCCACGTTTCTGCACATTGAAACCCAAGTTGGGGTTTTTCACGTTTTCTCCTTTGTTTTATGTTTTCCTCTCTTGTTTAAGTTTTTTCCATATTGGTTTATGTTTTTCAGTCCTTCTCTCTTCAATATAATGATGCATTTTTGTTTTGGGTTGAGTTCTAATTCGAATCCCATGGAGTACTAATTGTATGTATTGATTCCTAGAAGAGAATGGAACAAACCCTTGAGATTATTGTTCATTTTCGAGTTCTGATTTGTTTGCCCTTCTTCAGATTGCATTTTCATGGTTAAACATGAAATTGATGTATGTTTAATCTTAATCAAGTGTTTCTGCACCTTAATCAACTTGTATTCATGCTTAATGGGTGTGGGTTGTTCACATCATCCACAGTCTGTGGGTGTTAATTGTTTGGAGTGTGCTTTGCTTAATAACATATTGACCTATTATTAATTTTCACTTAGTTAATTAATTTCAGGCTTCATTAGAGTAAACTAGATAAAATAATTAATTCCGTAGTCTTTAATTGGTGAATTTCCATTTGAATCAAGGAATCAATGTTGTTTTCACTATTATTTTATAAACATTGAAATTACGTTTTTCACTGTTTTACATTTTTGAATCTGCCAACCCCCCTCCCCTTTGTGTTACATTTGGAACCTTTGAATGAAAATATTGGGCATTGGGAGACGACCTTAGGATAACTCCTTAGTACTATATTTGTAAGAGATGTGAAAATTAATTAATTAAATAAATAAATAATTAATAAATGTGGGTAGTGAGAGCCTTTATGGCATTAATTATTGATTGATATGATGTGGAAAAGTATTAGCTCAAATGATTAAGAGTACTTAATTGTGTGGGAGGATTTGAGTTCAAGTCCATTTGATTTATTATTATTTTAGCAATATGTTTGATTATGTTGAGTGATAATATAATTATAGAATTATATGAATTATCACGAAACATGAATTGGTTGTATGGTTATACATTGATTGGACGTTGGTATGTTATGGGTTTGATCCTTGGTAGATTTAAATTAAACTTATTTTTGCTAAAATTAGTTTTGGCATGAATATGAAAAACCAGAAACCCTAGCAACCAAGGAGGGTAGAAACACAACCACTAAATGAGTATTGAATGAAAATTAAGGTCATGTTAATGCCAATTTTCGTTTTGGCCATCAACCTTAATTATGAACCAATTAAAGTGACTAACTAAGGGTGAGAGAAGGGTTTTGTTGGGGCTGCCATTGTTCTGAAATTTTGAGAGAGAGAATTCAGAGTGGAATTGGGCTGTGAGTGAAGCATAGAGGCTAATTGGAGAGAACCAAGGCAAAAACATTTGGATCAAGGAAGAATTAAAGAATATTCAAGTTTAAGCAAGGAATTCCAGGTTAGGGGAGTTTTACTTGTTATTGTTTAAGTGCGTGATTAATTGTATGATATATAGTATGAAATGCATGAATAATCTCTGTCTTTGCTTGAATTTTTGGGTTTCTGCAAAATTCCGAGAAATCGCCTAGCGGGTTACTCGTAGCCGTTAGGCAACTCATACCAATTCAGTGCATTCTAGGTTTCTAAAGAGGAACCACATGGCGGTAAGCTCCCGACCACCAAGCGACGCATGCTTGATTACCCAATTTTTCTGGGTTTCGTTGAACTGCCTAGCGGTGATGAACACCCACCAGGCGACGCGGATAAAATTGGTTCGATTTGATGATTTTGGGGTTCTAGGTTGAGTTTGATTGGGAAAAATGAATCCTTACCTAAATATGTAGTAATGCAAAGAATTAGTTGTCAAAATTGTGTTGTAAACATAGGCAATTGGATGAAAATTCGTGAAAATGGTTTTAGGGTTCGAGAATTGGGGATTTTGGGTTAGGGACCAATTGCATCACGAATTGGAGTCTGAGTTAATTGTTATATGATACTAAGTAATGTTAAACGCGTGAATTTCTGGAAAACTGCCCATAAATGCATGCACCGCCTGGCGGCAAACTGGGTGCCGCCAGGCGCCATACCAGAGTTGCAGGTTTATGTGTTTTGGTGCGCAGTGGTGGTTGGGAAAGTAATTTGGGTCATGTGTGATATAATTTTGGGGTTGGGAAAAACTGGAAACTTGTGGTAAATAAAAGTCATTCTTCCCAATGCAATTCCCAAGCTCCTCACTGTTGTGCATCCAAATCAACATCATTTACAACACCACTCTACTCCCATATAACAAAGTCATACGATCATCACATGTGGAACCACAAACTTGCAAGGGTGGGCTAACTTAAAAAACTATCATAATTAACAATAGTAATAAAAATAACAAAACAAAATATCACATAAATAATAACAATAATTGTTGCTTATCCGACGACAACAAATCCACGTGTAGTCTCAGCTCAAGAGGTTCAATCATCAAAATAACCATAACCTTACTTTCAATGATATATGTTATAATAACATAGAAACAAGGATTAATTACTCAAATGGTCCCTACTTTGGTAGAGGTGTGTCAATCTGGTCTCCGCTTTTAAAAAAAAATGATAATTGCATCCCAACTTTTAAAAAAGTGTCTCAATTAAGTCTCTTTCAGACAAAAATTACTAACGTTGTTAATGACATGCCGTGTGTCAGGTCTCCACTTTTAAAAAAGTGACAAATGCATCTTAACCTTTTAATTTTTTTTTAATTTTTAATATATTTTTTTGCAAAAAAATTTGTTACCACGTGTCAGGTCCCTGGTGTGATGATATGTGATATTGTCAATGTCACGTGGCAAGACAATGCCACGTGTCAGTGTCATTATCAAATGTCATTGTCTTGATTTCAATTTAGCTCCCACATATGACCCTGTGATTCAATTTAGTCCCTACTTAGGTGTCTCTGATTCAATTTTGTCCCAATTTCTTTTAATTCATTTTTTATAAGATTAAAACTAATTAATTATAAATATTTTTACAAAATTAAGTACTGATATTTATATTAAAATTTAGTGGTAAAAGTCATTTTAATAAAAAAAATATTAGTATAACATTCATACAAATAATAAATTTGGTCTAAAGATGGAGAGAGACTATTGTTCCATTTTGAAAAAAACTTAAAAATTAACAAATCATGAGTAAATATTAGTATAACATTTCCTTCACCAAAGAGTGAAATCGTATCCGCCTCTCAGTCAGTCATCGCCTAATCAACAAAAGATAATGTAATCAGAAGAAAGAAGGATCGCTGCAATGACATATGGTGTGCCGCTAGAAATGGACGTTGTCGGCTAGAGGGGAGAATTAGCAAACTTAAAAACATCAATTTAAGTCTGTTGAAAAACTGAACAGATGTAAAATTT
>Ga0214544_1005365_pt1 | contig 24888 bp, 15 predicted proteins | sample CNSS3metaG_FD_160074 | JGI IMG/M metagenome (GOLD analysis project Ga0214544, IMG submission 160074) | Root nodule microbial communities from cowpea collected in UCLA plant growth center, Los Angeles, California, USA - CNSS3 | ecosystem: Host-associated > Plants > Roots > Nodule | place: USA... | reverse complement strand
GGAGTGAATACTTTTAAGCCTTATCTTGCATAGCAAGTGGCGGCACACATCTACTCATCTTCAAGGTTGCCATGGCTTCTAGCCTAGCCTTGTAGTGGCGTGCTTCTCACATTTTTACCATTTCTTTCCTTTCCATTTTATGTTTTCTTCTTCCTTTAATTGTTCTTGGTTTTCTATGGTTTATGTGCCTTCCATTTCCTTTTTGTTTTGAATCAATCCATCATCTTCTTCTCTTGAGCTTTGTGAAAGGAACCTTCACAACTAGATAACTTGCTATCTTAATGTCCAGTGGGGATTTTACTTAGATTTCTTAATCAACCCACACCATATTCAATAATCTTAAAAAGGAACAAGATAATCCTTCATCATTACCCCACAAAGTTCTCCAAAAATGGCTTAGGAACTTGGAGTCCCTATCACTCAAAATGGACCTAGGTAGGCCATGTAGTCTCACCACTTCCTTGAAGAAGAGATTTGCAATATAACTTGCATCATCAATCTTATGGTAAGGAATGAAATGGGCCATCTTAGAGAACCTATCCACCACTACAAAAATGGAATCCCTACCTTTTTTTGTCCTTGGGAGGCCTAAAACAAAATCCATAGAAATGTCAACCCAAGGCTTGGAAGGGATGGGCAAGGGGGTATAATGACCATGGGGTTGGACTCTAGACTTGGCTTTCATGCATGCTATGCAACTCTTGCAATGCCTATCTACATGCTTCCTCATGTGAGGCCAATAGATGTGTTCCTTTAAGACTTCCAAAGTCTTGTTTGGCCCAAAATGCCCCATTAAACCTCCCTCATGTGCCTCTCTAATGAGTGATGCTCTTAAAAAACCTTGGGAAATGTAAAGTCTCTTCCCTTTGAAAAGATATTGATTGAGAAGGTAAAAGTCTTTGTAAGCCCCTTGGTGGCATTCACTAAGAATGGGGGAGAAATCAACATCCTTTGAATACAATTCTTTAATATGATCAAAACTAAGAAATTTAGTTTCAAGAATGGAAAGGAGGGAATGCCTTCTTGAGAGTGCATCCGCCACAATATTAGCCTTTTCTTGCTTATGTTTGATCACATATGGAAATTGCTCTAAGAACTCTACCCACCTAGCATGTCTCTTGTTTAACTTGGCTTGGCTTTTCAAAAATTTGAGTGACTCATGGTCACTATGTATCACAAACTCCTTTGAAAGAAGATAATGTTGCCAAGTTTGCAAAGTCCTCACAAGAGCATAAAGCTCTTTGTCATAGGTGGAGTAGTTAATGTGACTTCCCTTGAGTTTCTCACTAAAATAGGCTATGGGGTGTCCTTCTTGGAGAAGCATGGCCTCAATGCCTACATTGGATGCATCACACTCAATTTCAAAAGTATTGGAGAAGTTAGGGAGGGCTAAGAGTGGTGCATTGATCAATTCTTGTTTCAAAGATTCAAAATCCTTTTCTTGACCTTTGCCCCACTTATAGACCACACCTTTCTTGACCAATTCATTGAGAGGGGCGGCTATGGTGCTAAATTTTGGCACAAATCTTCTATAAAAACTAGCCAACCCATGGAAGGACCTAAGCTCACTCACATTCTTTAGGGGAGGCCAATCCTTTATGGCCATCACCTTTTCTTGGTCCACATGGACCCCATGTTGATTTATTTTGAAACCTAGGAAGATCACATGATCCATCCTAAACACACATTTCTCCATGTTAGCATACAAGGATGCCTTCCTTAAGGTCTCTAACACACTCCTTAAATGATGCAAGTGGTCATCTTGAGACATACTATAAATGAGAATGTCATCAAAGTACACCACAACAAACTTCCCTAAGAACTCTCTAAGAACATGGTGCATGAGTCTCATGAATGTACTAGGTGCATTGGTCAAGCCAAAAGGCATGACTAACCACTCATATAATCCAAACTTAGTCTTGAAAGAAGTTTTCCATTCATCACCTTCTTTGATTCTAATTTGATTGTACCCACTCTTCAAGTCTATTTTGAAAAATATGGTTGCACCATGTAACTCATCAATCAAATCATCTAACCTAGGAATGGGATGCCTATACTTGATGGTTATGTTGTTGATAGCCCTACAATCTATGCACATTCTTCATATTCCATCCTTTTAGGGGACAAGAATCCCGGGCATTGCACAAGGACTCATGCTATGTTGCACCCACCCCTTTTCTAACAACTCATTCACTTGTTTTTGGATTTCCTTAGCCTCCTAGGGACTAGTCCTATAGCCTGGCCTATTAGGCAAAGATAAGCCTTGTATGAAATCAATTTGGTGTTCTATACCTCTTAGGAGTGGAAGACCCTTTGGAGGTTCTTGAAAAACATCTTTGAACTCATCTAAGACTAATGACAAGTCTAGGAGACATCTAAAGTGAGGGTTTTGGAAGGAGGGGGAAGATTCACTAGGATAAGCTAAGAAGATAGGTTTTTGGGCAAGCATTACCTTTTTCACCCCTTTGAGGGTGATCATGCTCTTCCTGGACTCATTGCTATGCCCTTGCGCCTTCTCTTCTTTTCTTTTCTTTAACATTTGAATTTGGTCCTCATTGACTTCTCTTGGTGAAAGAGGTAGTAATGTAATCTTTTTGCCTTGGCAGCTAAAGGAAAACTTGTTGGCATGGCCATCATGAAAAGCTTTTCTATCAAATTGCCATGGCCTTTCTAGTAAAATGTATGTTGCTTCCATATGCACTAAGTCACATAACACCTCATCATTGTAGTTTAATGGAAAAGTTAATAAGGACTTGTTTGTCCACTTTGATCTCACCTTCCTCACTAAGCCAAGAAAGCTTATAGGGCTTGGCATGATGGATGGTTTTCAAGCCAAGCTTGTCCACAACCCTTGTGCTAGCCATATTGACACAACTTCCACTATCAATTATGAGGGAGCAAGTTTTGTTGTTGATTTGGCACCTTGAGTGAAAAATATTCTCTCTTTAGTTTTCAAATTCTTTAGGCATTTGGCCTAGCATGCACCTAACCACCAACAAACCTCCTTCATTAGGTTTGATTTCATCCTCACTTGAAGATTGGGAAGAAGTTTGGGAGGAAGAACTTTTTGGGGAGGGGGGAGAAGAATGTTCACTTTCAACCTTTTCTTTAGGGTTCAAGATCATGTTCCTTTTTTGTTAGGCAAACACTTAAAACATTTTATGGAACTAGTTCTTGAACCTTGGGAAGAGTTTGCACTTTCATGGGAGTTTCTAGACGAATTGGTCCTAGGTGGGTGGTCCTTGGAAGGAGGTTTCTCATCTTTTCTTTCTTTTCTTTTCCAAGTCCTAGAGTAGTAGTCATTGTAAGGAGTACTCCTCTTGGCCTCTTGTTTCTTTTTCAATTGACTTTCAACTTTTAAGGCCAAGTGTAAAATTTTGTCAAGAGTAGAGTACTCATACAACTCAACTACATCTTGAACTTCTCTTCTAAGACCACTCACAAATCTAGCTACCTTTTCTTCTTCACTTTCAAATTGGAGTCCTACTTTGAGAAGCATGGACTTCATCATTTTAAAATACTCATTCACATACATGGACCCTTGTTGAAGCCTTTGGAGCTTCAAAAGAGTCTCCCTCCTATAGTAGGAAGGAACAAATCTAGCGCGCATCAAAGTTTTAATGTCCATCCAAGAGGTCGCGGGTGGCTCTTGGTTAATATTGCCCATACACAATTGATGCTACCATGTCATGGCATAATCCTCAAATTCTTAAACTACTAAGTCTACTTGTTCTTGGTCACTAACTAAATTAATATTAAAGATTTGGTCCACTTTTTGCTCCCATTCAATGTAGAGGTTTGGATCATTCTCCCCCTTGAACTTTGGAATCTTGATTGATGGAGGTTGTCTTTATGAGAGTTGATTTCACCTTGCACCACCATCATGGTCGTGCCTTCTTCTTCTTCTACCATGGCTAGAGTCCTCGAAAGAAGACCTCCTCCTTCTCCTCTCATCTTCCCTAAGCTCAAGTCTTTGGATGTGCTCTTGTAGGAAGATCTCACTTTGTCTCCTATCCGCCCTCAATTGATCAAAATTTTCCCTTCTACTCACTTCCATCCCACGTAAGATGTTGGTAAGGTTGATTTGTTCACTTTCTTGGGCCATAGGAGTCACCATGGGAGGGGAATAAGGTGAAGTCGATTCCTCCTCCTCTTCTACCTCCAAGATTGGATCCATATTCATGTTCCTACACCAAAACTCACCAAAAACTAAGACAAGAAAGATGTTGACAATAAAACAAGCCAAACCCAAGACCAAGTGTGGTCTTCACAAGCACCCAAGTATTTTTTATCACACTCCCAAAGCACACAAGCAAGGCTAGCACTCAAAATCCTTCCAAACAAGTGAAAACACCTTAAAAGTGATGAAAACCTTTCAAAAGCAAAACAAGTGGCTCGGCCACAACACTCTAGGAAAACAAGGAAATGAAAACAACTAAGATAAAACAAAGATTACCTAAAGACAAGCAAACAAAGCTAAAAAACAAGAAAGTTTAACTTCTAAGGAAATTTGTTTTAAAGACAAAACTTGAACAAGACTAAAGCAATGAAAAACACTTTTAAAGACTCTATAGAAAGCATTTGAACAAGCCAAGATTATACCTCAAATTATGCATACACCGAGAAAGATCATAACCAAGTTAAAGCATGGAACTAATTTGCCAATATCACCTAAAATCCAAGTATAAAATTTGGTAGCATAACATTTATTAAAAATGGCCAAATGGATTCACCAAGCAACACTTTAGCTCTCGGCCAAACTATTTTTTGTCATGAAAATAATTTTTCTTTTCAAAACTAGGTACTTAAGATGATGAGAAAGATATTTTAGGGTGTCTTGATCACTTAGTTCCTTAAAAATTAGGTCAAAATCAATTTCAAGGAGCATACAACAACACAAGGCATAGATCTCATGCAATAGCTCAAATACTTAGAAAAAAAGAACAAGAAAACTCAAAGAAGCATATGAAAAGAGACTCAAAAGTAGCTAGGAACATTTTAAGGAAACTTTCAACATGTGAAGAAAAATTTTGGCATGGTAACAACTTAGTAAGCTCTCGGCCAAAGGAAAAATAAGCACCAAAATTTCATGTTTTCACTTCACCAAGCAACATATATCAAGAGATCGAGTTTTTGGATACTTTAACCTCAAGTGAAGTGGAAAAATTATGTGCACACCATCTTGAACACCACAAGGCCGAGAGGTCTCCAAGCCAAACAAGCCACCAAAACAAATGTTAGCATAAGAAAAACACCATATTCAAGATAACCTAGGCTCTAGATACCAAATGATGAAGGATTATCTTGTTTTCTATTAGAGTTATGAATATGGTGAAGTTGTTTAAAAGACTTTTTGTAAATTACCACTGGACATTAAGATAGCAAGCTATCTATATGTGAAGGTTCATTTCTCAAGCTCATGAAGGGAAGAAGAGAGTTGGGTTCAAGCTTAAAACACACACGACAATAGCAACACTTAAAGAGCAAAATGAAAGAAGAAACAATAAAAATGGAAAGCATAGAAGATGAACAATAAAAGAAGCACGCCACTCATAGGGGGGATCTAAGCCAACCAAACCCTAGAGATGAATGATGGTGTCGCCACTTGCAAGTAAGATAAGGAAAAGGTGAGTTCACTTCTAGGAAGGAGAGCTCATAGAAATTGGTGGTTGAAAGCACAAAGTTTATAACAAAATGGTCAACCTTTTTACAAGACAAGGAGCACCCTTTAAATAGGGGTTCATAAGGGTCCTTTAGCAAATACAAAAACATGAAAAGGACTAACAAGCAAACCCTAAAATCCTAATGCTAGAGTGATTCTTGGCCAAGTGAAGGGAGGTGATTGGTGGATGCATTCCCATGAGGATTCTAGGCCAAAAGAGGAAGGAGACCAAGTAGCCTTCTAAGGAATAAAGCAAAAAGGCAAAAGGAGACAAGGTACATGTCTACTTTTGCGTTTACTTTATGCTTTTTGCTTTCCTCTCTCTTCCACATCATCCATGTGCTCCAATCACCATGTGCCACCTAGCCATGCTCTACTTTCTCTTAATTACCTACATAACAAGACAAACAAGGATTAACATGTTGATTTAAGTTAATCTAATCTTGGTCAAAGGTCAACTTTGGGTCAAAGTAAACAAGTCAACCAAAATAAGTCAACTAGAAACCAACTTAGAGAATTCAAACTAAAGTGACGCAAAACAAAGATAAAGGTGATGGAATAGAAGACTCCCCTCTAGACGTGCTTCTAGTGATACTTCTTGAAGGAGCTTCTAAGGAGGTGGTATGGTTGGTCACGCCTTCATCATAAAGGTACGCAATTCATTTATTCCTAAAACTGTGGTTTGACTTTTGAGAGCTCTCGCTGAGTTAATCATCGGAGTCCTTACTGCGAGTAACCTCCAAAATGTTAAATCTGGCAACAAGGCATGAAGACGTATTGATGTGATCCAACAAGCCTAAGCCCAAATGCATCAACAAGCCCAAACCCACCTCGAGGCCCAATCACTAGAAGCATGATGAAGAAGATACAAATGGGCCTCGCATAAGATGATCAAGTTAATCATGGGCCTTTCACTTTATTCACATGGGCCAAAGAAATCTACAAAATATGATTTGATGCATGGAAGGTCGTAGTTTAGATTTAAATTGGGCCACTATTTAGGCTTTTCTTTCAATAAATAAGCTAGAACATTTGTGATTACATGGTGTATAAAATTGGGCCGAGCCCAATTTCCTTCTTGGCCAAGAATCCTTGGCAATGTGCTAAATGTGGAGATAAGCAAGCAAAGCATGGCCAAAGCAAGAAGAGTGTGACAATGGCATGACCAAAGCATGCCACTTGGCACCATCATACCTAATCTTCTACATTACACGACCTCCAATCAAGCTTGTTATTCAAGCTACATCTCTATTACATTTGTGCTTAATTTGAATTGCATTAAGGAAGCTAATCTACTATAAATGATAGCTTCCTATGCACATGTAAGGGTTACTCTTGAATTGCAAAGTAGAGGCATAGTTGTTGAGAGCACTCCACTTCTTCTACTTTAATTTCATAGCACACTTGGCTATCCTTCTCCTTCATCTCCTCTAGCCACCTTCCATACCATAACACCAATTCTACTCTTCATGTTCACAAATCCTCCATTTCTGAGAGCAAGCTTCAACTCCTTCTCCATTTTCGCTGCATTTTCACTCAACCTAAGCATTCTCCATGGATTTCCTTCCACTTCTCCACCAAGGACGTCCATCAATTGGTATCTAGAGCCTTCCAATCCTTTGGTACATCCATCCTCTTGTTTTAGGGTTTAGGGATTAGGTATTTGTAGACATACCCTTATACAATTTTGGTTATTGCTTAGAGACCTTTAAACTCTTCTATATAAGGGGTGCTCTTAGACTTGTAAAGGGGTTGATCAATTGAAATTTATTATACATATTTTGTTCAACCTTATAAGAGTATACTCCCTTGGGAGTGAAACTTCTAAGCCTTATCTTGAGTTTGACACAAGTGGCGGCACAACACCACTTATCTCCAAGGATTTTTGGCCTTTGGCCTTCCTTGAAGTGGCATGCTTCACTCACACCTTCATCTCTTGTCCTATCCATTCTCTAGCTTATTTCTCTTATTTCAATTCGGCTTTAATGATATCTTGTCCATTTTGTTTTGTTTCTTGAATCAGTCCATTACTCTCCTTCTCTTTAAGCTTTTTGAAATGCACCTTCATTATCTAGATAACTTGTTATCTTAATGTCGAATGAGAATCTTCACTAGGTTTTCTTAAACAACTCATCACCATATTCAAAAATATAAAATGAACCAACTCAATCATTCATCAAAACTCGCTAAAAGCTGACCTCACTTTTTTGTATTCACATTTACAATCGAAAATTAGGGATTACATAATTCTTATACAATTGTTTAAGTAAAAATTGTAAGACTCAATTATTTTCTGCTCTTATTTTTAAGGGTTGCCCCTAATCAGTTGGGCCTAAAGGCTGGCCCATAGGGTGACAAAGGCCCTATAGCAGCCAAGGTCCCTCATTCTGCACTCACTTGCCAAAATTAGTGCTCTCGCTCTTCCTTTTTCTCTCCACAGAAGCTCTGTTAGGGTTTGGGTATTACCATTCTTTGCGTTAACTCAACCCCATTCTTCAAACCATATCGTGAATATGCTCCGTGGTCGGTAGTACTCACTTGCTTGAGTGTCAGGATATTTTGCTAGCTTTTACCATGTAAGGGAAGCTAGGGTTTCACGTTATTTCTATTTTATGCGATTAATGTTTTGTGAAATATGAGAAAAGTTTGGGAAAAATGTTAGTTTTTGGTATATTTCTGAGTTAGGGGTTCAAATATTCATGAAACTGTGATATTTGACGTTATTTCTCCTATTCTGGATGTGTTGCGCAGTCGCTGGGCGAGTTAACATGGTCGTTGGGCGACTGTGTATTTTTCGGATATGCGCAGTTTTAGTAAAATTGACTTTCCCAACTCATTAACCGTTGGATTGAGCTCAAATTTGGACATTTGGTTCACAACATGCTATTTTGTGGTTTGATCGGTTGGATCGTCGATTAGATGTCTGTAGCTCGAGAAATGTGTCACGCATTACTGTAGTGATTTTGGTTTTGTGATAATAAATTTTCTTAGAAATTTTGGTGTAAGAATTATGGTTGTGTGTTGTGCTTGATTTTATTGAATTGCAGGTACTTAAATGTTGGCACTCATTTATTTGGGATGAATACTATTTTGTGATATATGTATGTCTTGGTATTCATTTATAAAGTATGAGATGAATGAATTTGCATGAGTGATGTGATTCATGGATTGTGAATGATGAACTTGGATAAATCTTGGCATGCGATTTCAATGAAATGGTTGGTTATATATGTGGTCATGAATTCGGTATGAGCAATAATGTTACATTGATGACATGGTATTGGTATGAGGTGAAGTTCTATATCCCCGAATTGGGAAGAATGGGATGGTATGAAATCAACATGAAATATGAATGAGGATGAGTTACAAAGGATGGCGTGAGGTGTTAAATGCATGATCAATATTATTTTTTTGTTTGGAATGTGATTAGTATATTGTCAATACGTAAATCCACGAGTCTCTAGGCGAGACTTCCTGGTGGTGCTTCAGTGGTCGGGACGTAATTCTATGGCCCCTATTAGTGGGAGTCCATGGTGGTGCCCCATCTATATAATTTGGTAAGGATTCAAGGTAAGGTTGCATCCTAACACTCTAAGGAGTCAGTTAGTCTCACTTAGAGCGGACTGACTCTTGTGGTGAGAGTAGCAGGAGGCCTGAAACTCATTAAGGGCTAACCTTGTGTGTGGGGGATTGAAACATTGTAACACTTGTAACACTTAGCTCGGGGATGAGCAGCTCGGGGTGAGCAAGGTAATCCACCACAAGTGCAAACATCCACTGAATCCGACCTGATTATATGTAATCCGGATGAGTCGAGTCTGAGTCTAGTGTATTGCTTGAGAAGTCATAACATGATTGGTTGATGAATACTGTTTTGAATTGTGTAATAGCATGTGACTGCTTGATAAACTGTTTCTACTCTAGCTTACCCTGTTTGCTTGTTTGATTGTCTTTTATGTGGTTTTTCTTCTTTTGCGATGATCATCAATTTATTGATGTGAGTAGATGCGAGAAACACCCATGGTCAACAGGGAGGTGACGATTCCGCTTCTTAGCCATCTGAGTTGGATTCTACTACTTTGGACTTTCTTTTTGGAGCTATGACCCATGTACTAGTCTGTCTTTTAATTTCTTATTTTGATTACTGATAAACATTATATCTGGAGTTGGAGTTGATTATTGTATGGAGTAATGTTTAAACTCCAAGACTGTATTTCTGTATTATCCTGTGTGACACTTCCTTTAATCATGATTATAAATTAAATGGAATGTTACAAAAATAATGATACTTTTAATTCTGAATTTATATTTTTTGGTATTTTTGCAAAAGGTACCTAATACTAGGATATTGCAGACGATTACACAAGTAGTCAAATCTTTATTCTGGGGATACCAAATCACGTGGACATGCATACAAGCATCCAAAAGAGAGAAGTGAATAACAGATATTTGAATTTCTTTGAAAAAAAAGTAACTAATACTAGGACAACGCGTACCGTCACACAAGTATTTATACTTTAATTTTGGGATATCAGATGATGCGGGAAGCCATATGAGCATAGAGAAAAAAAAGTGAAAAATGTATCATGTTGTATATTTGAATATATGGATGCTAACTAATTAAAAGTGTGGAAGTATGTATAGTTTGTAAAAAGCAAATATAAGCTCAAACCTAAAAACAAGAAAAATATGGTAGCAAATATAAAATATGAAGCACAAAAAGAAATAGTAAACCATCCAGCCCAATATTGAATAAAAGAAGGCGGTGTGTGTAATATGTATGCGTAGGTGTAGGCAGCGAAAATTAAAAAGTCCAACAATAAAACAAAACAGCATAGGGGTGAGAGTTAGTAACTATGGGCTGCGCGAAGTAAGTGGACAGGCCCAGACAACAACAAAAAATAGGGAGGTGCAACAAATAGAAATGGCAGGTGCAAGAAGAAACACCAGTCCAGCCTAATTTTTCCTCTTCTTCGTGTGTGAGATCAAAATTCAACAGTTCAGGCATCTCCGGTGAATCTCCGAGCACCACCATCACTTTTTGTCGCCGCCTGTATCGCTGCCTGCGACGCTCCCCCTGCCGGCAACATTTCCATTCTTACTTTCATTCTTCAAAGTAGCTTACCACAAAAGCACCAACAGAGCTAGCTACCGCGCAGCTCTTCCTTGTTCAGTCAGGGCCACCGACATTGACGCCGGCGTCGCTTCCCATCCTTTCAAACCTCGTGTTTGTTTTCACTTTTTCCTCAAATCTACAAATCGCATCACTAATCCAAATTGGAGTCCACCTCATCAGTGGTGCATCGTGTCGCCGCTTCTTCTGATAGGGAGCGCCACCGGAAACGCTGTCGCCCCAGCTTCCAAACACCATTCAGAGATAGGAGGCTCTCGCTCCCACATCACCATTCAGTCACGTGTTTTGGCATTGGCTTCCCCTTCACTGCCTTTTAATCCTCCTAATCTTTCCCATTCATCTTCGCCACTTCATTCTCTGATTCTCTTCTTGCTCCTTGGGAAATGTGTCTCTGATTTTGATTTGTTCTGTGTGATTTTTTTTTTCTTTTTTTATGAGAATGGCTTTCAATGTTGGTGGATGGAGTATGGGAAAGTGAAGGGGTGTGGAATGTGAGTCTTGTGCATGCGGGGTGGTGGGTGTTGGTTGTGCTGAAAGATGGAGATGAAAATGGGTCCTGAAAAAGATGTCGTAGTAGATGAAGTTGTTGGGTATCAGAGTACCACCATAAGCACTCACAACTAAAATAAAATATGAAAATAAAAGAACAAAAATAGATAATAGATAATGAATATAATTTATTCAAGGAAAAGAAATGTTGGTGGATGGAGTATGGGAAAGTGAAGGGGTGTGGAATGTGAGTCTTGTGCATGCGGGGTGGTGGGTGTTGGTTGTGCTGAAAGATGGAGATGAAAATGGGTCCTGAAAAAGATGCCGTAGTAGATGAAGTTGTTGGGTATCAGAGTACCACCATAAGCACTCACAACTAAAATAAAATATGAAAATAAAAGAACAAAAATAGATAATAGATAATGAATATAATTTATTCAAGGAAAAGCAAAATTACATACTATTCTTTCTAATTTTAAGAAGAAAACAATGACAACCCCTCTCTTGAAGATAGGAAAAAACTAATACAAGGAGAACTTTAAAGGAGAAACTAACCTTCTCTCTTAGAGGAGAAACTAATATTCTCTTTTAATTCTTCTCTCAAGCCAATAAAGCAAAAGGAATAGAAAGGGAGAGACTTTGGGATGATTTCCTAAGGAAACACTGGACTCCTTTTATAACATTAAAAGTAAGTCCCTAAGTAAGTTTCCATCGATGTGGACTTCTTTTCTCACAGAAGCCAGTGTTGGCAAAGGATGATGGAGATGAAGGTTGATATTGTTGTTAATGGAGAGGAAGAAGATGAGGTGTATAGAAGGTTTGATGATGAATTTTGGTATTGGAAGGTGAAGGTGTAAAGTTGACAAAGGAGAGTAGAGGAAATACGAAGGTGGAGATGAATTTTTGTGAAGGTTGTTGATGGTTGGTCCCCTTACTCGAGTGTTTGTTGTTGTTTAGTTTGAAGATGTGTATGAAGGAGAGAATAATGAAGATGATGATGGAGCTTATAAAAGTTGGTGGAAAATCTCTGAGATTGAAAAATGGAGGATGAAAAAAAAATTATGAAGAAGGTATTTGGAGGTGAAGATGGGGATGAATGAAACTATGATGTATGAATATCTGAGGAGTTTAAGATGAAAGATGATGAGGCTGGTGGTGCCGTTAATTGGCGAGAACTTGCTCCATTAGATGGGGATCCATCGAAAAGGCTTCCTATTGTCGATTTGTTCGGTGAAATCGACCGAATATGCAGCGGAAGACTCGATTGGGTTCAGATTTCTCTCGTTCCAGTGGGGAACTCTCGTTTCTCATGGTTTTGGAAACCCTTGGAAGTAGAACCTCTACTAGGAATGAGAGTTGACGAATAAAGGGATTAAACCTCAATATTATTCATCTAAGCTGAGTCACATGAGGTTGGCATGCCTTTATATAGGTGAAGGTAGTCGAAAATTAAAAAAGAAGAAAGGGACGTTGTCTAACAATAAACTAACGACTTGAATGGTTTAGATGCCTAAATAGAGAACCCTAACGACTATGGAAGGAGGCCGTGGATTGGAAACTAGGCATGAATCAGAAATGCGTGAGGTAAAAAGGGAGGGTTGTTGCTGAAACCCTAACAACGACACACTAACATTGGCGTGTAGTATGCGTGACAAAGGGAGGAAACCCTAGCAGAGTGTTTGAAGAGTTGGACTTGGTGGATGCTGATCAGAGTGATTCACACGTGATGGACTGCGTTTGTCTTCACTGATTGCAAACCCAAAAGAGACGCGTATTCTCGTGCCACTCATGTATGCTGATGATGCACATGTGCACGAGAAGAACTAGGCCCTCCCTTGTAGATTCTGAAACCCAAAATGAAGCCTCCACACGTGACAATGAAATGCATGTGCTGTTGAGATTGGGCTGCAACAAGGTCCAAGATACGTAGGATTTAATGATCCATATGTATGCTCATGGAAGAGAGTTGAAAAATGGGCTGCATTAAAAATAACCTAATTTAGACAAAAATTTATTTAATAAAAGAATTAAAAGAAATAGGCCTAGTCAATGGCCCAAGCTATGAGCCTTAGTGGGATCACATCATCCCCTCACCCTTGAAGAGGAGTTGTCCTCAGATCAAGAGGGTTGTTAAAGGCTCACAACAACCAAATTGTAAGTTCCACCAAGATTAAAAATAAATCTACAATAGTCATTAAACAAAATGGCATTAAAATCATAATGACCATGCAATATAATTGATTGGGCAATGTGTGAAAATGAGCTTTTAAAGATTTAAAAAGGTGATATCCAGCCCACTTCAAAGTGTCTTGCACTTTGACTTAGATGATTTTTTAAAAGAGTTTTAAAGTCAAAGTGTGTTGTGGCACAATATGTTGAGGAGGATTCAATAAGTGAATGAGATGGAGAATAAAAAGTTTGAGAGGGAAACAACACAAAAGATTTAATGAAAAAGTGAGAAGAGTGTAAAGATGGAAGAACTCCCTTTGGAAATTGGGTATTCATGGAAGGAATTGGTGAAGGATTGAACACCAAATCCCTAACAATGAGTTCCCTTGGTGAAGGATTTGAACATCACTTGTGATTTTATTTCAAGCTCCCTCTCTTGTCTTATTTTCTCTCTTTTTTCTAATTCTTTTCTCTCATTCTCTTCTTTGGTTTTTCTAAGACTCTCTTCTTTTGCCTTTTCTTCTTCATCTCTTTTCTTCTTTTCATTTTTCTCATATTCCTCTTGTGCTCTTTTCTTTTCCTCAGCATGAAGCTTCTCAAGCTTTTCTCTTACTCTCCTTATATCTTTTTCAAAAGCTCTAATCTTTTCAAGCCTTTCTTTCTCCCTCTTATGTTGTGCTCTCTTATGTTGTGCTCTCTCTCTTTGCTTACTCAAGAGCAAGTCAAGATTGTTTTTAAAATATTTTTCTTGTATAGAAAACTTGGCAAGATTTTGAATGAATGCATCACCAATGTCAATAAAGTTTTCTATCCTAGATTGTTGCTCTCGAGTTATCCTAAATGATGGGGAATGAAATGTATCCACATGCATGCTTTCAATTCATAAAATGTGTTAATGCATGATTCTCCCCCCTTTTTCAATCTAGATTGTCTCCTTTAACACCATTCATATGCACGCCCTATAAACCTAGAAGTAACATGCTTAAGAATGTCAAATTGACTATATGTACGAAATAATGGTTGCACCTATTTCTCTGTATCCCACATCCAATCTCTAAATGATATTGGTCCTATATCTTCCGTAAAGAATGGAATGTCACTTTGAATGGTAGGATGCAACTCATTACTACTATGCCTACCTAAATGCAACCTAGAAGAACTAACATACAAAGAACAACTCATTTTCAAATGTTTTGGGAAACACTTTTATCAAAACAATTTTTTCACAAAAGAAATTTAAAGAATTTCTAAAGAGAAAATGGAGTGAAAGTGATCTAGAAATACTCCCAGGAAAGGGATGTGAGTCTCTTGGATAGGCTTAGAAACCAAACCTTTCCTAGCCAGAGATCTTTAAACAACTTTAACAAAATTTCTATTTGAAAATTCTAAAAAAAAATGAGCTTAAATGTGAAAAACAATTTTTCAAAGTGTGTAGACTCCTATGACCAAAGAAAGGTAAAATGAAGTGTTGAAAAATTTTACACCTATATATCACGGAGATTTAAAACATAAATTCAACATGCATATCACAAGCACAAGTAAAACCTGGACATGAAAAACATAAAGACAGAAAACTGATCCTAAGTGGAAAGATTAAGTGGCCGTTGGAACCCCTCAATTCTCCACACTAGACGTTAAAAACTATTATAAACCAAGCTAAGGATGGGACTGCTCTAAAGCATTTTCCCACCTAAGCCAAATGAAAGAGAAAAACTGAAAAAATAAAACACAAAATCCGTGATACAAAACAGAACAACACAAAAAGGAAAATAAAAGAAAGTGACTGGCTAGATGTCTCATTGTTGTATCAGCCCTCTCTGTCTAGCCACATGGTCTCTCTGTTTCCCTCTTGTTCCAGTGTTTAAATTGTAGCCCAGCTCACTCCACAAGTCTTCTCAAGTATTCACTCACAACTCCACACTCCACCTTCAAGAGGAGGGTCCACCTACAAGGGCTGCCAAAACAGTGAGATGCAAAGACAATTGAAACCAGAGAAAACAAGTAAGTTTCCACTTAAGAGTAAAAATCAGAAACGCAAGAAAAGTACAAATTAAAAACAAGACTACATCAAATGATGGATTAAAATGACAAACTCAAAGAGTAATCAAAGAAGACAAGCAAGAAATAAGCTAAGAAATAAAGTTGGCACACAAAAGGAACCTAAGGAATAGGTCTAGAATATGATCAAACAAAACCAAAATCAAACAAGACTAAAAAACAAGTTGAATCATGAGCATATGCAAATTGAAATTGAAGAGGAAAGTAGTAAAACTGTAAATTGTGCTACTCTCTTTTCTTTTTACTCCAATGATTCAAACAATACTTTTGCATTCTCGTTTGCCAGATTTGTTTATCTTTCTCATCATAGTCTTTTTTTTTCATTAATTTCTTTCTCTTTTTCTTTTCAGGTCTCAGACTTGAAGAACAACGCACAACAGTTTCAATGTGCTACTTCCAATTCATTAATCAAACACATATGACAGAGGAAAAATGATTCAACCTAAGGAATAGGTCTAGAATATGATCAAACAAAACCAAAATCAAGCAAGACTCAAAAACAAGTTTATGCAAATTGAAATTGAAGAGGAAAGTAGTAAAATTGTAAACTGTTCTACTCTTTTTTCTTTTTACTCTAATGATTCAAACAATACTTTTGCATTCTCGTTTGCCAAATTTGTTTATCTTTCTCATCATAATCTTTTTTTTCATTGATTTCTTTCTCTTTTTCTTTTCAGCTCTCAGACTTGAAGAACAACTCACAAGAGTTTTAATGTGCTACTTCCAATTCAATAATCAAACGCATATGATAGAGGACAAATGATTCAACTCAAAAAAACAATTCAGAAGGTATATAAAGAAACAGATTGTGACAGTGCAGGAATCAAACAACAAAATAGATTCACACAATCAAAACTAAATTGGTGATTCAAATAGATGACACAACTACACTAAAAATTCAACAATGTAATAACACAAAAAGATGCATAAGATTTTGAAACATTGATGCTAGCCAAATTAGTCATAAACCACAAGAATCAGTTCACAACAGAGTGGCTACTGCAGAAAAGAAAATCAATCTGCAAAACTCACAAGTAAGCCCACGGTAGTGTACACATATGTGAACCAAACCAAGAAATTTGCCAACACAATCAAGGCAAGAATGAAGTTCCAGATATATGACAACATGCACGATCTAGGCTAATCACAAGTCAACAAAATGTGATGCAGTAGAGACATCAACTAGTGCAACAAAATAACAGAAATCTACATCAAATGTCATAGAAAGAATGATTCAAATCGACACAAGAATGAATCCACTTTCAACAATAGATTGCCTCCAACAAGCACATATGCACATAGACAACATAAGAGCTCTGCATTATCAGAAATCGATGGATACAATGCAAACATATGTGATTATAATCTCACAGACACACTAAGCCAAAATAGTGAAAACAACAAGCATTAGGAGCAAATAAAAAAGAAAAAATGTTGTTTTAAGGAAACTGTTATGGCCAAAATAGCGACAGAGAACCAATGCTGAAGAAGAACTTGAAAACAAGTATTGATGTAATTACACAGAGGCTGAACTAGAACACAGATATGGCAAAAAAAATTAGCACATCACCAGACACTAATGTTGAGTTAGGAGGCAAATATGGCCAGAAATGATTCAACAAAACAGATTGCACAAGAGCAAGGTGCTGAAACAGCCTATGCATTCACAAACCAAAGCATAAGTGTCCACACATATATTTTGATACAAATCAGAACTCAGTGGATGAAATACTCATTATGTGTTGAGATCGGGAGCAATCCTTGGCCAACAAATAGACAATGCAGACAACAAAAAATGCAACCAGAAAATAGATGCACATAAATTGAAAGACAAACACAAAAACCCAACAGAATTGAAACACGGGCAGTAAAAAAAATTTAGGCACGAATAAAATAGGAACAATGAAAATTGACACTGAAGAGGAATGCTAATGAACTAATAGCACTCAAAATCATATACAATTATAGAAACTAAACATTGAAAAACAAAACAACAACTGAAGTAGATGCTTCAACATTGAACAAAACACAAATTAGGCACAACGTCTATGGAAATCACGACATTCAAAGCAACTATCATGAACCTAAGACAAAAACACGAGATCAATGAAAATTAAAGCTAAGTAATGTAAAAATCAACAAGAAAATACTACGGACATGCATTGGAATGGCAGAATAAGAGGCTTAAGACATGATATCATCATTAGTATTGATTCAAGAATGTAGATCAAAGTTTTTCAAACCAATTGCAAAGTGAAATGAATTCATAGGAAATGAACTAAAAGATTAAGAGCAATGCATTGTAAACGAAAATCACGAAAGAAGAATAAAACTAGAGTAGAAGAATCAAAATTAAACAAGACTTGAATGTAAAAAACAATTAAGGAAACCTAAATTACAGAAAGTACAACACTGCCCAACTAAGGGAGAATTGAAAAACACCAAAAATGCAAATTGCTAAGTAAGAGAATGGCGGTTGACCTACCCAGAAAATTAGAGTATTTTGAGAAAAGTAAAATCTAAAGTGTTGTCTATCTTCTTTGTCCAATGAAGTTCACATGTAGCCTTATATAGGCATTTCTATAGCTTAATCTTAGAAACTGGAAAATTTTCCAAATGCAGGTAACTTAACTGTCACAACAGGTAAAGAATTAATTAACTACCTAACTCTAGTTCTAGGAAACTAAGTAGTAGGTAAACTATTTCAGCCTCTTTACAAATATACTGGCCAATATACGTCAACATGTTGTGTAGTATATGTCTAGTGAACTTCCAACTAAGTGTCATAGGTTGCCTTAATGTCCCACACATTAGACATTTCTTGTCCAATTTTTCAACTTCCATTGTCAAGTTCAAATCTTTCTAACTAGAGTTTCAATCCTTCAAGAGCAACCTCTTATAGTAGTCAGTAGCTTGGTTTCACCGCTTACAATCAGCCTTTTCAACTTGTTAATTGACTTCTCTTGACTGCCACAAGTGGTCACTATGTTGCCTTCACTTGTCTTCACTTTTCCTTCATAACACCTAAAGCAAGGATCTCAAGTTAAATGTACCAAAGTAAAAATCAAATTACAGCACCAAAACTAAAGTTGCAAAATCCACACTACACATAGAGAAATAAAATCAAAGTTACATTAATACATGATACTACTACTACTACCACATGACACGATCCTAGCTTGAGACGTGGACATTTTTTTTAAATTAAGAAAAATTAAAAAATAAATTAAAAAAATTAAAAAAACAACAACAAAAAAACATCAAACTAATAAGTGGCATACACTATTCATTGTCCGGTAATTATTTAAATGATGTTAGCAAAAAGGACTAAATTAGATAAAATTGACAAAAATTGTGACTAAATTGAATAAAAAAATATTAGGACTAAACTTAACAAACTCAATGAAAATAGGTTCCAGATTAGTATTTAAGCCAAGATTTAACTATGCAACTTAGAAAATTACAATCGAAAGGCTAAACTAAACGAAAACTACTTAAAAAACAACGTTAGCACATTTTTGAAAAAATAAAATTTTTACAAGAAAGACTGAATTCAAATCGAGGAATTAAAACCAAGGAACACCTAAAATAAGTTATTTTAATAATGAAAACATAACAAAATAGGGGCATAACAAAGCCCCACAAACCTTTGCACTCTTGGGCAAACATAAAAGAAAACAAAAGCTAAAAAGCAATTTACAGATTTGGATTGAATCCTCATCTCACAACTCATTTGCTATTGTTATGCACAAAAGAAAGTACTAAACAAAGCTTCAAAACTCCAGTCAAACTAAAAACAAGCCAAACAAATTGAGAAAAACAATATTCATTCAAACATTAGTTCATAAATTAGCAAAAAATAGCCTCTCAAGTTAGTGTATCACTCATCCTCTCATGTGTATCAAGTTAGTGTTTTTCTCTCAACAAATCACATCAAGAAACTACCTCTAGCATAGTGTTGAAGAGCCTTTAACATCCACTACTCATCATTAATATAACTCAATATCAATAGGACTTCAATCAACCTTGTAACATGGTTAAGGTAAATAGTAGGATATGGAGAAAGATTCAAGGCTAAAGCACCAAAGAGGAGTTGTAACACCCAAATATTTTATGTGCCTAAGTTTCATAACTAAAAAATTATCCTATATCAAATCATTATCAAAATAAAATTGTTAACACTTTATTTAAATCTCAAATAAAATGGAAAGCAATCCATGTCTTACATCAATGTACTTTTATTCACTTGACAAAATTGAAGAAAATAAAATAACAATGGAATAAAACTCTAAGTCTGCCCCAACCATAAACTAGTCTTGCCCAATTCTTGCTCTTTATTGTTGTACACCTTCATCAAAGCCTATATGATCATATGATCCCGTGTAAAATATGATTATAACAGGGGGAAACCACCAATGTAAGGGTAAGCTAACAAAACAATGATAAACCTCAATCTTGAAAATAAATTCACAAGTTGTTTAAAATCTCAAAACAATTGCAAATATAGCCTTTTTTCCAAGAATCCTTCTCCTTGTTAAAGATAAAACATATGAGAGTTCACCAAGCAGACTCCTAGGAAAGAGAGGTTCGAACAATAGATAGACTTAAAAACCTTGTCTTTCCTAGGAAGAGCTTTTCCCATATCACTTTCACACATCTTATTTTTAACTAAGAAAATGAAACTTGTTTCAAAAACTCACAACGATTCTTAAAAAAAAAAATCCAAACTATTAGAACTTATAAAAACAAAGATAGTAAATCAAATACATAGAATAAATATTGCACAAAATCTCGCTCTTCCAAGCAGTCTCCCCAACTATGGTGGAATAGAACACTCTTCAAAGCAACCTCCTTAGCTATGGTGGAACATAACTCTCTTTCAAGCATTCTCCACGACTATGGTAGAACATAACGACCTTATGAGCAACCTCCCCGAATGCTCTTCCGAGTAGCCTGATTGGCTATGGTGGAACATAAAGCTATTCTGATCAACCTCCCTGACTATGGTGGAACATAAAGTTATTCCAAGCAGCATCCTCAACTAAATGGAACACACTCACATTTTCAAACAAGCACATATTGACATTTTTGGCATAAGTCACCTTAGTGCATGTATTTGATGAAGCTAGTGCATGAGATCATGTGTGCTTGATGTAGTCTTGATGATTTGATGCGATTTTGTTGTGTGGTTTACACATAATTGGTTTGTAGGGTCTCTTTGGAAGAGTCTCTGAGCAAGTATGGTGCTCAAAATTTTTGATATGATCAGAATGTATGCCTTGAAATGTTTGGAATGCTTATAGTGTAATGTTTTGGATTGGTTGTAACTTCATGTATGTGGTTTTTTTCACATTCTTTTGTATATGTTATGTGCGTGGAAGAACTCAGATTACCTATGCGTGATGTGGGGTGTGAATTGGTGGTTTCTACACCAGCGTCTAGATAGGTCTCAACTAGTTTAGTCTGCCTTGGGTGTTTGATTTAGGTAACGGGGCATAGTTTCGTGGTGAACCTTATTTGTTTACCGCTTGAGGGTTTGGACATAATTCTAAGGATGGATTGGTTGACTGCCAATCACATTCTTATCGGTGCAAGCAACAAAAGGTGATGTTTCCAGATGTGACAGGGTTAGAACTAAATTTGGTTCAAGGGGTTTTGAAGGACATCATTGATGAGGCTACTTGTTTCATAGTTATAGCTCAAGAGAAAAAAGAATAGTGTCGAGGAGCAAATCATTTGGATACCAATGGTGGAAGAGTATGTGGATGTCTTTACAGATGAATTATTGGGGTTGTCGCCGAGCAGAGAAGTGGACTTTGCTATAGATTTGGTTCTAGGAGCAGGTCTGATATCAACAACTTCGTACAAAATGGCTCCGATAGAGTTGGCAGAATTGAAAAAACAAATTAAGGTTGTTCAGGAAAAGAAGTTTATTAGACCAAGTGTTTCACCGTGGAGAGCTCCAGTTTTGCTGGTGAAAAAGAAGGAAGAAAGGTCGATGTTGTGTATCAATTATAGGCAATTGAATAAGTTAACAATAAAGAATAAGTATCCATTGCCAATAAATTGATGATTTACTAGATCACTTACGTGGAACGAGTGTATTCTCTAAGATTGATATGAGATTTGGATATCATCAGATCTTAGTCAAGCCAAAGGATGTGCCAAAGATAGCATTCAGGTTGCGATATGGACACTATGAGTACGTGGTGATGTCGTTTGGGGTAACGAATGCTCCTGCAATTTTCATGGACTATACGAAGTATATGAACAGGATATTCCTATAGTACTTAGATATGTTTCTTGTTGTGTTTGTTGACGATATTCTCATTTACTCGAAGGAACAGAAACAACATGCAGAACATTTAAGGATTACTTTAGGTATACTCTTAGAACAGTAATTGTATGGGAAATTGTCCAAGTGTGAGTTTTGGTTGGACGAGGTGCAGTTCCTTGGACATGTGATTTCTACACAAGGTATTTTGGTGGATCTGATGAAGGTCGAAGTATGAATTGGGAATGACCTAAAATTGTGACAAAGATGAGAATTTTTTTTTTGGCTAGTGATGAATTCATATTTTTGTCCTCATTTAATGTTTAATTTTGGGTATTTAATTAAATTTGTGTGCCTAAAGAGTGATTTAATTAACATTTTTTATAATTAGGCTATTTGAGCCTGTGTTATAAAAATGTCTTAAAAAGTGATTTTTAGTTGCATAAATTATTTTTGGATATTTTAACATTTGTTGATGCAGCTGAAGTTAAGATTTAGCTCATTTAAGGTGGAAAAATAAATTGATTGAAGTTATAAAACACCTTTAAATAAGGCTAAAATCAGCAAGTTCTGGAAAAACAACTTTTGCACCCCTTAAATTACATATACACTCCCCTCTTTCCAAATTGGCCACACAAAACTTACTTCTACAACCCTACCTTTGTCTATTTTCACCCCTCTTTCCACTCATTAATAAAAGGCACTCAGATCATGCCATGTGGCAATCCCTAACTTTCAAATCTATCCAACCACATGTTGACATGTGTCATGATCCAACAACTAAAAACTTAGGCTAGTACCATTATCTTCACACAAGTCAGCCACGTTCCCAGAGTTTCTCCCTCGTGAGCATACAATGAGTAACACCATAGATCTACCCATCTCCACTTCACGAGTGCAACCATGGGGGAGGAAGGAGGAAGAAACCCTAATTCTGGACACTCAAATGGTCAAAGCTTGTCAAACAATCAATTCTGATAAAAAAATGTAGTCATATGATCAAATAAGAGGGGCATAATTGAAAAATGGACAGAAATTAAGTTGCTAAATAATTAATTAAGCATTTTTAATTAATTATCTTTGATATATCTCAAATTATCAACAGAGAAAATCTTCCAAATATTTTAGAAACTGATAAAATATGTTAATTATTTGAGAAATATTATATCAAAAGATAAAAGGTTTCAACAACAAAAAAATATAAAGTCCAAGTCCAATCAAGGCCTATGTAAAGAGACGAAGGGAAAGCAGAAAGGAAAAGCTCGGGACTTCGGAGTTTAGGAACCCTTATGGGGGGCTAATTTCATTTCTTTTCTCCATCTCTATTTTCTTCTTCTATTTTTTATTTTTCTTTTGCATTCGATGGAAGGCTAAGCTTCAAGGGTTAGTTCCACTGTAATTTCTTAATTGGATTATGTGGTTTGAATAATGATTTTTACATTGTTGCAAGTTAGCACAGTGTTAAATCTACATAACATAACAATCATATGAGTCCAAGAGTTTTTAAATTTTAATGGAGAAGTTACTTTGATTAATTTTAGAAACTTTCATATTATTGAATGAGTTTTTGCTAATAATTGAGAAGTTACTTTGATTAGACATGAAAACATAGATTAGAATTAATCAAGAAGTTATTTTGGTTAATTAGATTTTTGCTAAATATAAGAGGTAAAAGAATGGACATGATTAGGATTAGTAATACTTAATTGAGAAGTTACTTTAGTTAAATTTACTATGACTAATCTACAAAGTTCTTGCTTTTGGTTGAGAAGTTACTTTGGTTAAAAGTAAGGACACCAACAAATTAATTGAGAAGTTACATTAATTAATTAATTTGAAGTCTTAAACAAGAAATCAATAACAATAATCTTTAGAAAACCAATGATGAATTCTATTTTGAAAAAACATTGGAATCAATCTGTTTTCTTTACTATTGATTTGATTTTATTTTATTTTTATGTTTTTTAAATTTTATTTCTTTCTTTATCTTAATCCTCTTACATTTTTAATTTTATTTGACTAACTCTTTTGTATAGTTTTTGTTCCTACAGAGAACAAATAAGATATGTCAGACACAAGTATTACCTTACCCTGGTCCGTCATCTCCTCAGTAGGCCTCTTCCCGGTCGATATATGTCGCTTATGGGTATCTCGGAGTGGTCGGCTTGGACCTAGGAGGGGTTACCTGCAGAAGGGACTCTAAAGCTCAAGTCAGCGAAATCTCTTAGAAAGTCAAATCTGGTGATTAGGGAAGTAAGAATGCGTACCTTTAATTCGTGGGGTCCATGTGTATTTATAGATTATTAATTATGTTTGGCCACGTCATAGGCTGGGCCCTTGCTTGGGTCGTAGGTGGGTTTGGGCCCTAGCCTAGGCCCTTAGTTCGATTATTGTGGGCTGGTGAATCTTATTGGAACATTCTATTTTTTGCTAAGTCCTTGGTTATTTTCATGGAGTTGTCGGCCTTGGCCGGTTACCCTTTAACGGCTTAGGTCGCTATTGTTGTTTTTAGCTTCTTTTTTCAATGTCGCTTCTTAGTGGTTTAGTCCGGGTACCTTAGCATGTATATGGTACTTGCTATTATTCGGCTTAGGCCGACTAGGTGTGGTACACCAGTCTCCCAACCTTTGTCGATATAGTTATGTCGATAAAGGATGACAAGTGTCTGTTGTTTTTCGTCTAGGCCGACTAGGTGTGGTACACCAGTCCCCCAACTTTTAAATGTGATGAACAGTGTTAAGGCTAAAGACAAGAAAAGGTTGTAGCAGGTAAGGGGGTGTCAGGGGTCTAATCAAAAAGGGTTTTTGCGCCGTCGTTCCTGATACTCATGACCTTTGGTGTGCCTTGTGTCGATTGGTATGGGTTGTGACTTTTCGCGGGAAGAAGTTTTGTCGTTTGGAATTCATGCTTATAAATGCGGATTTCGCGAAGGGTTTGCGTTTGTTAGCTCATTTGTGAGAATTTCATAACCAGTGATTGATGAAGGCATGACCACCTCCTTAGAAGCTCCCTCAAGAAGGATCACTAGAAGCATGTCTAGAGGGGAGTCTTCTATTCCATCACCTTTATCTTTGTTTTGCATTACTTTAGTTTGAATTCCCT
>Ga0214544_1005362_pt1 | contig 24890 bp, 9 predicted proteins | sample CNSS3metaG_FD_160074 | JGI IMG/M metagenome (GOLD analysis project Ga0214544, IMG submission 160074) | Root nodule microbial communities from cowpea collected in UCLA plant growth center, Los Angeles, California, USA - CNSS3 | ecosystem: Host-associated > Plants > Roots > Nodule | place: USA... | reverse complement strand
TTTAACATAATTACATAAATGTTATGATAAGATGAAAAATATATTGGAGATGCGAATGAGTTTCATGACAAACCAAATAATTAGAAGAAATAAAAAATTGAGAAATAAATAAATAAATATATATATATATATATATATATATATATATATATATATATATATATATATATATATAAGGTTACTTAATTAATTGTGAATATTTTAATAATTTAAATGATGACGGAGATATGGCGGGGACGGGTATTATGGCGGGGATATGTACATACCTATAACCATCCCCATACCAATTAAAAAAGTCGGAGATTCTCCATACCCATACCCATACCCAGTCAATGCGGGGATTCCCTATCAAAATGAGGACGGGTTCGAACAATACCCACAAGGACTTGTTTATATCTCTATATGTACTTCATGGAATTAATATTACCATAAATATTTTAACATAGATGTTTCTTTTATTAGCATAATATATATAACATAAAAATAGTTAAATAAATAAAATGTTACAACGTGGAAAAATAAAATAATTAATTAGATTAAAATAATTATTAATATGAGAATGTAAACATTTAAGAAATACAGTAATAAAGTCTTTAAAATATGATAAAAAGAAAATAATTTCAATGTTATTAATACAAAAAAAAAATACTTCATTAACAATGAATTTTAGTGAGTTTAAGTTGTTAGTCACTATAGTGACCAATTTAAATACCAATTTACAAAATAAAAAATTATTGGTTAGTAAAATAGTCATTATTATCATTAAAAAATTATAATTGATTGCTAAATTTATCACCAATTAATTAGAGATAATGTAGAACGTAACGTCCCATTTAATAAATAAACTTAATTAAATGAAACATCACGGAAAATAATATAAAGAGCAAAGTCATGGAGTATACGTGTCACTCTTTACAGTTATCCAAAAGTTTCTAGGAAAGAAACCAAGGCACACCACGATGCCATTAACAAAACGGGATAAAAGTTTAACAGTATCCAAAATATATGCTCAAGGAGTAAGATAATACATAGGCCACAACCCTAAAAGAAAACTCAGAGTAAGGGGATCTAACTCAAGATAAGCTACGCAGCGGAGTTTCCATCACCCTGATGACCACGAGGGGTTCCTACATCTGCTGACATCAATAAATTGATGATCATAGCAAAGGGAGAAACCACACACAAAGCACAAGAGCAATCAGAAAGGGTAAGCTAGAGTGAAAAGGGTTTATCATACAATTGAGCATACAATTTAAAAGCCAAAGATACATAAATCAACCAAACATGTGATAGTAGACAATGAAAGACTCTAAGACTCAATTATCCGGATACATATAATAAGTCGGATTCACCGGATGTTTCCACTTGTGGTGGCCTTTACTGCTTTGCAGAGCCATTGTCAATGGGTTTCACCCTACCATGCATAAGGTTAGCCTTCAAACATCTAAGGTCATTATGCTGCCAAAGAATAGGGCCTCCTACTACTCTCACCACTTGAGTCAGTACGCTCTACATGAGACTAACTGACTCTTTAGAGTTTCAAGATGCAATCCTTACTTGAATCCTTACTTAATTATATACTGAGGCACCACCACGAAACCTTACCAAGAGGGTCATGGAATTACGTCCTAAACCATGAGGCACCACCATGAGACATCACCAAGAAATTCATGGAATTACGTCCTAAACCATGAGGCACCACCGTGAGATCTCACCAAGAGGTTCATGGAATTACGTCCTAAACCATACCATAGCCATGTCTCACCAACCAATCACAAAATAATCATGCATACCAATCTCATGCCAATTTATAACCAACCATCCAATCATGTTTCATACGCATAATCATACAATCTTATCAATTTTAGCCCATGAACCATTTAATACATGCATAATCACCCAATTCATGCTTTAACAAAGTAATTCAATCAAACATGTGACCATTAACCAAGAATAGAGGAGAAAACAACACATGAGCACATCCTTGTCCAATTCTCGCTTAGGCTAGAAGCCCTCGATCAAGCGAGCTCCTTTCACCTAGGCGAGAGCTCGAACAATGGAACAATGGCACTTTCACGTTTTCTCCCTTAGGTGAGACCTCCTCGCTTGAGCGAGATGGACTCTCGCTCAAAACTGGAGCTTGTCGCTTGAGCGACAGCTCGCGCAAGTCCCAAGGAGCACTTCTGGTACTCTTGCTTGGGCGAGACTTGCTCGCTTGGGCAAAAACACCAGGCAAAAACACCAAGCTCGCTTGCAACAGCCAGGCATTTGAAGCCAAACAATGTTTTAACATATTCCCAAGCAATTATAACAGCAACCAAGCCATACAATCCCGAAACATAACCAAAGCAAGCAAAAAATCGAAAGAAACAAGCAAACCCTAGCTTCCCTTACCTGGAAAATGCTAGCCAAAGACACCGACACCTAAGCCAACGAGCACTACAACTCCAGGAGCATATTCGAGAGTTGGAAAATAGCGAAACATATTTAAAACGAGTTCACCAAGACGAGCTAGCTGGACAAGGAAGTAGAAGCCAAACCCTAGCAGTTGCTGCAGTTCTAAGAGATAGTGGGGAAGCTATTTTCTGAGAAGTGATAGAATTAGAGGGTTAGGGCTGGTTTAGGGGTTTTGGACACCCTATGGGCCAGCCTTAGACCCAACAGATTAGGGAAGGCCCTTAAACTTTAGGACAGAAAAATAAGTGGGCCTTACATAGAAACCATTTCCTTTGGTAATAAAAACCTTGGTAGCTAATACTTAGTGAATAATTTTTTTTAGTAGCTAAAACCTTGATAGCTAAATTTTAGAAATTAATTTAGAGATCAATTATAATTTTTTATTTTGTAAATTGGTATCTAAATTAATCAATTATAGTGACTAATAACTTTTGGTCACTAAAATTGGTTATTAATGGCCATTTTCTTGTAGTATATAAATTGTCCTAGTAAAAAAAATGGACTCAAGGTTTACTAATTTTTTAATGCAAAGATATATGGAAAAGTTTATATAGTAGTGTACATAGAGAAAAAATTAAAGTAAAAAAAAAGGTGAAGATTGTGATATTTAAGTAAACCAGTCAATTTGGCCTAGTATGCATGACTTAGTCCTAATATATTTAATCTATATGGGTCAAAGTGAAAAAAAAAAATACTATAGGGTCAAAAAGTTTATAGGGTTAAAAAAGAAGCAAAAAAGTCTGATGGGTTAAGGTCGATATGTGAATTAATAGGTGTGAGTCAATCTCACATCAAGATAGATAGGATAGTCATGTACATCGTTTGAGTTGGATTCGGGTTACGCTGCATCCAAGTTAAGTCAAGGTTGATAGAGTCCATATTGTTATAAGTTAAATTGAGCCCACTTTGGATATAGTTGAGTTGGGCCGACATTTGACCGAGTTGAGTCAGACCAACAAAAAGGTCAATTTGAGTCGGACCCATATCAAGTTGAGTTGGGTGCATCTTAGCTAAGGCGGGTTAGAAGCACCTTAGACCAAGTTGAGTATGGCCATTTAAACCTAATTAAATCAGGTTTGTCCCTTGTTTGGCTCAATCAAGTTGGGTCCACCTTAGACCTAATGGATTCGAGCCCACGTTATATCGAGTCAAGTTAAGCCTACAGTAGGTCCACATTATACTGAGTCAAGTTAGGCCAAAGTTGACAAGTAGTGTAAAGTCATCCAAGATGAAGAGTCTATTCGAGCTAAAGAATAGAGTCAAATCAATAGGGTTGAAGGTCGAGCTGTGTCAACCAAGAGTCAATCGAAGGTAACACAAGCTAAAGAATTAAGTTGAGTTGACTTGGTTGAAAGGTTATGCTGAGCTATCTCGTGACCAAGGTCGAGATTAGTTAGTAGTAGAAGCCCAAGTTGAGTCAAGTCGATTTCGGTTTAGGTTGAGTTTATTCGGTCTTGTTCTAGGCCAAAGTCGAGTTGAGTCAATCTTAGTTCAGGTCGAGTCTAGTTGGTCCGAGCCCATGTTTACTTAAGTTAACTTTGGCCAAGGTTGAAGTGAGGTGATCCAAACCCAAGGCAAGCAAATTGAAATAGACATAGGTCAACACAAGTTTGCCTTGGTCTAGGTCAAGTGGAGTCTACCTAAGTCCAAGTCAAGCCGAGCTTACACAATCTAGGTCAAGCCGAGTCGACTCAATTCTAAGTCAAGTCGAGTCGACTAAAGTCCAAGCCAGGCTAAGTTGGCCAAAATCGTAGTTGAGCCAAGTCAACATAAGGCACATGTTTAGCCAAGTTGAATCGGGCCCATGTCTAGTCAAGTCAGCTCTGTCCATGTCTAATAGACCTAATAATCAAGCCTAATAAGTTGATATGATTAGATTTAATCTAATTGATAAAGTAGATTCAATCAAGTTAATCTAATTTAAATTGGATTGAAAAAAAAAATCAAATCTAATTGATTTAGGTGTAATGGATGTAGATTATAAATCCAACCTATTTTATAGGATATAGAGAAATGTAGTGAAACTATCGATATGATAACTTGAGAACAAACTAATACAATTATATCAAAAATAGATAAATTAGAAGATTCTTCAGGTTAGAAATGAATTCTTACAACAATTAAGTAATTTAATAAAAAATAAATAAAGAAATTTATAATAATTTAAAGGCCTGAATCATCATATAACTATGAATAATTTACAATGAAGAAATTAAAAATTATAAAAAAGAAATTCAATAATTAAAAGAAAATGACATAGCATTAGAGTATAAATTATTAGAATTAAAAGGAAAAGAAATAACGAAAACCAAAAAAGAAAATATAAAAAATAATGAAGAGGCTAATCCAAGTAACAGTTATATTAATTTATTATATTTAATAACAACTTACCAGAATACATTAATAATTAAAGAAGAACGATTTGAAATATTAACATTAACATATTCATGATATTAATTGTATTCAAGAAAGATTAATACCCACAAAATACTATGGAAAGTTAGTAGAAAAAGTTAAGTTTAATTAATCGGATGGTACCCACTTTCGTTTAGTTTAGATGTGTCAGTTTGGTACTCTCTTTTAAAAAAATGTCAATTGAGTCTTAACTTTTGAAAAGATGTCTCAATTAGGTCCTTTTCAGTAAAAAATTATTAACACCGTTAACGGTATTGATATTTAAAATGACTTACAAATTTAAGTATTGATATTTATATTAAAATTTAGTGGTAAAAGTCATTAAATAAGTTAATGACTTTAATAATTTTTGTTTGAAAGAGACCTGATTAAGACACTTTTACAAAAGTTGGACTTGATTGACATATTTTTAAAAGCGGATATCAAACTGACACATGTGAATAAAAATAGGTACCATCCGACTAATTAAACCAAAAAGTTAGTGGTGCAAAAATGAATCCAAAATGAATATTAGATATAAATGATCTAGCGCTAAGATATGTAAAAATAAAATTTGTTAAATACCTCTTTTGTATTAATAAAAAAATATTACAATACCTACGATTTTAGGAACACCTATTTTAACCATATTATATCCTTTTTGGCTTAACTGACAAGGGGTTAATAACCAATACAATGGGAAGAGAAATATGTTTTGAATTTTTAAAACCACCTATGGAAATAGAATTAAATTTGTTAATGGAATCATATCAAGAAATAAAAGAAAACAAATTAATATGTTGAATAAAGAAATTAAGCACAAAAAGATATAATTAAGAACAATTTAAAAATACTAGTTTACAAGATATTATAAACCAATGTAGATGAATCAAGAATATTTGGGATATTGTAAAAATGAAATACAAGAATTGGTAATTAATTATAAACCATTAAATAAATTATTAAAATGGTTTACATATCCTTTACCTAATAAAAATTACTTAATTAAGACAACACATAATGCTGCAATATTTTCAAATTTTGATATGAAATCAGGATATTATCAAATAGAAGCAGAAGAAAAAGATAGATATAAATTACCTTTGTTGTACCATTTGGACATTATGAATGGAGCATAATGTCCTAGGGACTGAAAAATATTCCAAGTGAATTTCAAAATATTATGAATGACATATTATATATATATATATATATATATATATATATATATATATATATATATATATATATATAATATGTAGATGATGTATTATTATTTTTGAGAAATTTAAATGAACATAGAGAACATTTAGATATATTTATAAAATTAATAAGAGAAAATGGATTAGTAGTTTCAGTCAAGAAAATACAAAATTTTCAAACTAAAATAATATTTTCAGGATATGAAATATATCATGTAACAATTACACCAATACAAAGATTAATTGAATCTGCAGAGAAATTTCCAAATGAAATGAAAGATAAACAAGAATTACAAATATTTTTAGATGTGTCAATTATGTAGAAAATTGTATTCCTAATATTAGAACAATTTATGCACCACTATTTACAAGACTTAAAAAAAATTCAAAACCTTGGAATGACGAAATGGCACAGGCAATAGTAAAAGTTAAAGAATTAGTTAAAAAATTACCTATTTAGGAATACAAGATCCAGAAGCCTTTTCAATAGTAGAAATAGATATTTCAGAATTAGAATATAGTTTTAAAACAAAAAATACCAGGATCTTCAAAAGAACAAATAATTCGTTATTACTCTGGAATTTCACATTCTGCCCAACAAAAATATTCTACTGTCAAAAAAGAAAATTTTCATTTTATTCTTGCAGAAGTTTCAAGATGATTTATGGGTTAAATACGTTATTGATCTCTTAACTTTTAGTGAAAATTGAAATTAGTCCATTTTCGAAATTTTGCTCAATTTAGTTCCCCAATTTTAGAAATAGGTGGATTTAGTCTTTTTAACTAAATTTGGTTACATTTATTTAACGTTTCAAACGCATTTTATGATAGCATCTGAGTTTTTTACGCTGTTTGACACATTTCTGTTTCAATGTTAGTTGAGAAAACATGTTTGAGGCATCAAATAAACTTAACAAAATTTGGTTAAAATGACTAAATCCATGTATTTCTAAAGTTGGGTACTAAATTGGACCAAAGATTTGAAAAAGAACTAATTTCAATTTTCACTAAAAGTACATGGATAATTACATATTTAACCTATGCTTTATTTAATAAAAAGAATTTAATTAGAACTGACTGCAAATCTAACACCTAGTGTTTTGACAAAAGATGTTCAAATATTGGTTTCGAAACATATTTTTGCAAGATGGGAAGCTCTTTTATAATTTTTTGATTTCGAAATAGAAGATATTAAAGGAAAAGATAAATATTTACCACACTTTAGCCAATACTCTTAAAACTCCCTTGACATTAGCCAAAAATAGATATACCACTAGTACAATCAAGGGTTTTGGCACCCATTTTTTATATCATTATACTTCGATTCTAAAACCAAAGCATATATAAGTAAAGTAAAAAAGGTTTTGTCATTGAATTTTTTTTCTAACCGAAGTCTATACTTTAGAAATAGGCTTTGGTTGGTAAGACAACCGAAGCATAAAATGATTAAAAATATAAATAAATTAATTAATTAATTAAAGCAATAGGCTTCAGTTAAACACGAGTGAGAATGAGAGCAAGAGGGACCAAGACCAACCGCTCAAATGCGAACCAACAACCAAGACAATAAAAATGTTGTGGTGTCCCAAACGCAATAGACCAAGACCAACACAAACCTACAATGCTGCTATGCCCCAACGCAAAAAGATGACAATGACCACCAAAATGCAACGGTAGAACCAAAGAGAGAAGAAAAACGAAGTTGGGAGAAGGAATAGAGAAACAAGAACGAAAGGAAGAGATAAACGAGAAATGAAAAGGAAGATAAACGATAATGAAGACAAAAATCAACCTCAATGAAGGCTATAATGGAGGAAAACGTGAAATTGTAGTGACGAAGGAGAAGAATGAAACGACATTATTCAATAAGACCTTTTGCAACTTGTAAAAATTCACAAATTTATCCTATGCAAATGGGTATAGCCTTTGGTTCTAGATTAAATCGAAGCCTATACTTTGACATCTAGGTAAAGCCTTTAAAAAACGTAGTGGCATTTTTAAAAATATTTACAGAGTTATATGCTTCGATTCTTTAAAGAAATGTAGCCTATAGTTATGCAAATATTTTTAAAAATGCCACGCGTCATTATAGAATTTGATTATTTAAAGAACCAAAGCATCAAAGCTTATACTTATGCGGTCGGGGTACAAGTTTCTGTTATCCTTGAATCATTGCCTATATTTGTGAAAATATATTAAAAAATGTCATCACATCACTATAGGCTTCATTTTTCTTAAAAGCGGAGCATATTAGGCGATGTCAAATCCTACTTTTACACTAGTGTACCCCTTTCCAATATGTCAATACTCTTATTGGACTAAAAGATTTCACCACTCAAACTACCAATACTTCCAATTATACAAAATACACGACAAAACCCGACAAAATGACAATCATCCCTTTAGATAAAGAATGGATAGGAGAAATTCCAACCAAATAATAGAACATATATTTCCCTAAGACTTTCATTATCTTCCAAGAGACCTTTTAAATGTAATTATTGAAATGGTTGGTTGAGCCAAGAAGGAGAGTTGAATTGGCTTTATAAAACTTTAAAAAAATTAAAGAATCATTTTCGTTGAATCAAACTGACCACAAAATCAGTAAACAAATGTTGCAGGAGAGTACACTTTCAATTGATTAAAATAAAAAGCAGCAGGCTAATTTGATCATACATTATGACTCAACAAATTAAAATATGAAATCAATTGGCTAATATTCTGGAAAATTATGCAGAAATGCGAAATGCATGAAACTCACTCAAACAACATGCTTTTTCAACAAGATACGTTCTAATCAATATAACTTGATTACACTATCAGATAACGTAAAAATGCATGCACACCTAAAAAAGTTTGATTTGTTTGGTTTTCTTGAGATTTAAATCATGAACAAGATAAGGAAAAGAAGATCACAAATTTGATTTTATACTGGTTCACTCAAGGAGCTACATTCAGGTTACCAGAATAACTTGAGTCTTATTTTCCACTATTATCAAAAGTTTTACAAAAATCACACAAATATTACACCTTTGAATACAACAAACACCAATATTTTTGAATCCCACAAAAATCCTATCCCTAACACTGTAAGAATCCCACTCACAGACTTGGAATCACACCAGGAACACTACAGAGGCACAAGAACAACAAAACCTGATGAAGGATCTTCCTAGGCAACCAAACATGTGTTCTTCAAGCTCCAACCAAGCTAAAATGCCTCCAAGTTCAACCAAGTTCAATCTACAACTACAACTGTGTGATTCAGAGGGAGATTTTTCCACATATGTATGACTGTTTTTCGCGCTTAGAAAATCTCAATTCGTACCTCATCTCTTTAAAAACCATCTTATATAGCTTGATCATAAGTGAATTCAACAAATTGATTTGTCCGTACAATCTATTGATTTCACTTACCATAAGTGAAATCAGTTGATTGAATAACAATTCAACTAATTGAATACATTCATACCATAACTATATGCACCATGCCTTTTAACTTGTTAAAAACCTTTTTAACAGATTAATAAGGACAAACCTAAGACAAAACGACATCTAACCTATGTCATATTGTCTACAAATATAATACAACACATAAACTTCATGGTCTTCACATAATTTCCATATTTAATAAACCAGAAGCTTGATGATCAATTCTTCATCAACCTCATGTGATCTGATGCACTTACTTCATCAAATCCTTGCATCAAGGCCACTTGCACTAACATTAAAGACAAGAAGATTATATGAGTTTATACTCATAGATACCGATTCAGTAGAAATCTTACACCAAAATGACAAAACTAAAAAATATCATCCTTTTTTCCAAAATGAAAATTCTAAAAATAGTATCACCACAAGAATGGGGAAAACCTTTGCATCAAACCCAGTCCTTGTCCAGAATCTTTAATCCCCAAGAATATCATTATTATGATTATATAGATGCATGGTACAATACTTTGTATCTATTTCCAAAAAAACACTCATGGTTTATTTGGTTTAGAATAGAAATCCTTTTAAAGTTTTCAAAACGGATCATTAAATGGTTTGTATATTTTCGACTTCTCACGACAATATTTTCCAAGCCTATTCAAGACATTTATACGTATTTCAAAGAAAATTCGTCATTCAAACAAGGATACAAACTAATATCTCCTGTAGCATCTCAATCAATCACATATATACTAGCACGACAATATGTAATTATGCAAATACATGAAGGAGTGGATATAAAAGAATAGTCAAGACAAATAAAATTGAGATGATGGAAAAAGTTTAATCTTAATCTTATTAGTAAAGATAAGATCACAATTTGGTTAAAGACAAATGGAGTAATGAAAGAACTTCATATATGACAACTCAATGAAGAATCTCCATTTTTATCAGAAAAGCAAAAATTAATGGAAGAACTTGTTACGACCTCTTCAAAAGAAGATTTGAAAAAAATCTTTCAAAAGTAGCATCAATACATGGATATGACAAAAATGACTCAAAAGAAGGATCATCTAAATCCAATCCTCTAGTTGATTTAGAAGATTTTTATTATAAAGTCAAGAAAATAATTTAACAATAGTAAAATGGGAGACCAGGCGAGATGCAAGAGTGTTGAAAAGCAAGAAGTAATTACAACTATCATACTTCATCTTCACATACCCCATTCATTAAATGAGTCACCTATGAAATTTCCATGTATTCATTCTCATCTTTTCATTCATTACTGATACACAATTCCCTCTTCCTTCTAAACATAACTACATCATTATTTCCACCCTACTACATTCTTTCTTAGTCTCTTGCCACATTGTACCACATTTTTACTACTTGAATTGAACCATGACTAACTCGGCCACCCAAGAGATACCACAATTCCTAAGTCTTGTGTTATTGCCAATCCATTTCATACTACTGGTTTAATTAATATTCTGGACTATGATTAATATCACAATTTCTCCCAATTATCATGCAATCATAGATTAATTCATAATAGTTGCCATGTATTTTATTCTCCATTTTCCCCTACTCCAAATTTCCTAATTCCATTGACGTAAGTAACATATCACCACCGAGTCCCCAGGTCCTCGTTGCATCTCACAGCCACGCATTGCTAAATTCATTGTGTTGGCGCTTGACGACTCCATTAGTACTACTAGGTGATGCATAGTATTATGGGAAATTCCCAGAATTTCCAACACCTGTGAAGACCACAACAGCCCTAAAATCCATCCCTCTGAGTATTTCCACGATCCAACCATCAATTAGGCTGCCAAGGAGGTCTAATACTAATTTAATTATGAAATTCCAGTTTCCTTAGGGTAATTCCTGCATCCTTTAATCCTAAACGCAACATTCCAATCCTTTCCAAACCCTAAAATATATCCATATCATTATTTACTCAATTCTCTTAACCCGCTGCAAAATTTAACAACCAAATACATCTAATATTCAACTCATAGTTAAAGTTACTTTTCCCCCTGATCAAAATCAACCCAGAAAACCCAAAATAGCAAAAACTAGTCAATATGATTCGCGTCGCCTAGTAGTTGGGTTTCGCCGCCAGGCAGTTCATGTCAAAACCCACGAATTGCCAGCCAGGCGATTTCTTGCAGAAACCCATAAACATCCATATATTAGCATGCGTCGCCTAGCGAGCCTTCAACGTCGCCAAGCAGTTTCTGGAAAATTTCCAAAAAGCCAAAACAGAATCCAAAATAGCATAGCAAGATATTCATACAGTCCATGCAATTCATATAATTATTTTAATCATTACAAAATGCGAGTTCAACACCCCTAACCTTGATTCCTTGCTACACTTCAAGAATTCTAGAGTTCCTTCTTGGTCAATAATGGTCTCCTTTTGCTTTCCCTTCCTTTCAGCTCCTTATCTCACTTACTAATATAGTGTTTACTCTAAAACCTCTCTGCTCTCTGTATGCACCAATGGCAGTCCAAAAAAAAAACACTCCCTCACCCTTAACTGCTCACTTAACTATGCTTAATTAGCCTTAATGAAAATAAAACGAAAATTCAATTAAATTTAGCTTAATGGTCATTCAATATTGGTTCTATAGTGGTTTCACAAAGACCGAACCCACAACTTTGTCAATGTCAAGTCAATGCATAACCATTCAACCAATTCATGCTTTGTGATAATTCCTAAAATTCTAGGATTATATTATCATTCATCATGATCAAGCACTTTATCATTAAAATAATAACTAATTAAATAACACATAAATGACATACATACAACTTGAACCCAATTAACATTTGAGCTAGTACTATTCCACATGATAACAATTAACATTAATTTTCATAAAGGCTCTCACTGCTCGTATTTATTAATTAATTAATTTCCTCGGGTCTTACAATAGGCCCATAGAAATTTTATCCATTGGAAATTAGATTAGCAAAAGCAATTATAAAGGAGGTAATCACATATATGGATTTATTGACCTTGTTGTCATTCAAGGATTTGGGAATAAAGGTGAAGAGGTGCCAAAATAGCTATTAGAGGCATTTGATATGGGAAAAAAAGAAGTGTACTTAGCACCTTATTTGCAAAAATAAGTATGTATTTTATAAATTAAATTTGTTTATGTAAAACTTAATTGAATCTAATGTTATTTGAATCTGTAGGGGTCATCGGCAAATGCTAGTAATTCCTCCTCAAAAGTCTCTTGTGGTTCTCTTATGTTCATTACACAAGAAACCTAACACTTTGATAGCTAAAAGTACACTATAAGCGTAAGTTCCATACTAAGCACAATTTCAATGTACATTAACTTTTATAGAGCGGTTGAGGCTCATTTGAGGTTGTAGGGACAACAGATCGCTTCTAGAAAGAAGTTGCAGTTCATTGCGCCAACTGTAAGTAGTTAATCTTTAGACTATTGAAATATGATTGTCAAATTTATGATATTATATGAATTTAACTTATAGTGCTCATGTCAACCGGGGAGCTATGAGTGTGTATATTATACCATGAGGCATATGCATAAAATCATATCCTCAAACATTATTGACTAATGGGATATGGTAATATGTACAATTTATAAATCTAATCTTAAGTATCTGTCTCTAAAAGATTGTTGACTCAAACTATTCATTGTGTAGATTTTCAATGATGCGTCTTCAATGGAAGCAAGGAGTCTTGAAGGAAGTTCGTGAGCAGTGAGCATCGTTTCTTCTAAATGTTTATAGAATATTATGTTAGGTATTTGATGAGTTTTCATGTGAATCTTAGATGTATAGTCATTCGGTTTAAAGTTGCATTATATTTCATATAAACATTAGATTATATTTCATGTAAAAAATTAAATTGAATGAAATTTTTTGTGTGGCTATTTTTGGTAATTATATACAAATTTTGTATGCGGTAGGAAGCATAAATGAATTTTTCATAAGAAAATAAAAGAAAATCGCTTTTTATACCGATTAAGGTCACAATCGGTATAAAAGGTGGAACTTTCTATGTCAGTTAAGTCTTTAAACAATATAAAAAGTTCCATATTTTATACTTGTTGGAACTGTAACTGTTATTGTAAGTCACTTTTATTATAAAACTTTCCCTTCCCAAGTGGACTTTTATATAATTGTTATGAAACCGACATAGAAAGTTACCTATACTGTAATGTCCCTACTGGAACTTACTTAATAAAACATATAATTTATAGTTGAAATTTAATCGTCATAATTTATTATTCCCAAACGCGGGAAAAATCAAAAAATTGTTCAACGCGCTCACATTTAAATAAGCCGCTCCAAAAATGTACTACAAGTTCTGACAAAACCAACTGAAAATAAATAACATAAACTGATCCCTAGCCAAAAGTCCAATGCTAGCCCTCTCTCCGTTTCTAGGCATCACTAGCATTACCTGGAATATCATCTGCTCCTGTGTGGCAAACCACACGATCATCGCCAAACACAAACAGAAAGGGTGAACTCGTAATAATATAAACATACAAATCAATAAAATAGATATTCACCCCCAAGCTACGTTATTTCATTTTAAGCTTAACCATAAGCCTTTACTACCCAAAGGTCTCCTGATCATCGTCTCATTATACAAATGAAACTACTAACCCAAATACTCTATACAAATACTCAACCATGGACCCAAGATATATCATGCTTCGACGAACTTGCTCGCTCGTGGTGCAACCTCTACAAACCTCCCCACTCGTAGTCCAACTTTACGGACTTCTCCGCCCGTAGTCTAACACGCGTGATCCATCCAGCTACGAACCTCCCCACTTACAGCAACTCTCAAGTGTAAGCACGAAACATATGAACCTCCCCGCTCGTATCCTCACACGAGAGCATCATTAATATGAACATCCCCGCTCATATTAATCACGTGTTCATCACCAGTCACGAACCTACTCGTTCGTGACACTGCCAAGCATCTCCTGGTCCAAATTTGACATCTCAAAACACACAAATTGCAAGCAAAAGATCACCCTGCCCTCTACGCCTACACTATCGCTTAGCGCATCCAAAGCGCCGCCAGACGAAATGGTGCTACAGACCGCCTAGCGGTCTTCTGGACTCACCGTCGAGCACCACATGCTCTTGGATCCTCTGTTGGTAGCTATCGCTTGGCGGTCCAATCCGCACCACCAAGCGTTACACCAGTATGCGATTTTACTAGTTTAATTAATGTAGAATCCATGTTTTTACCACCCCAATCATCACATGCACATGTTCAAAATACCAAATTGCATATTTTTACCTTTCAACACCTCAAATTACATCATCACCAATCATATGCATCAATCATGTTTTAACACCCATAAATTGCCAATTTGCACCCTTGAATTTAGCCAAACATTCTATTATCTCAAATAACAACACATTTAAATTAAAAACAACAGCAGCAACATTGCAAATAAACAACAACAATAGCATTTGCTATAAAAAAACAGCAGCAGCAATGAAAATAACAAACAGCAAAATTTGCTATACAAAAACAGCAGCAGCACTAAAAATAAACAAACAACAGTAGTAGCAGCAATAAAAATAACAAACAGCAGCAACATTGAAAATAAATAAACAGCAACAGCATTGCTATATAAAAAACAGCATCAGCAACATTGAAAATAAACCAACAACAGCAATAACATTGCTAAAAAAAAACCAACGGCAGCAGCATCGGAAATATTTAACATTTTTCACAACCACATATACTTCTTATTATTTCTAAAATCTTACAATATACCTTAACTTTTATAAAGTGCATATTATATCAATTCAATCAAATAAACTTTTATCCAAATAAAATAATCATTTCCTTTTTTTATAGCCTATATCACCACGCTAAAAAATATCCCTTTATATATGAAACAAGGAATATCATCTATATATTAATTATAATATACTATAAATATATATAAAATATATTATAATCAGAACTTTCCATTCCTGCACACACCACTTCACGTATTCTACCACGTCAATAATCAAGAGAATTGAAACTAATAAAAACAAAAAAATAAAAGCTAACCCCTAGACCAATTTGCTGCAACGTAAAAGAGAGAAAGTTTCCTCCCTGGACCCACAAAATACTATAGTGTTACTAGAAAATATTTACAATGTGTGGGAAGTCTTGTAGAGGTTATTAGATTCCTATAATTGATTTTGATAAAAATAAAACAAATAAAATTGTTCTGCTATTTACTTTTTGTAACCAAATAACTTCTCTTTCATCTTATTGTTCTTTTTTTTCAGTCCTTTCACTTCCTTTTTCTATGTATGAACCGTATCGAAAGGAAGAAAAGAGTTGCACCAGAGTGGTGTTAGAAAACAAAATCTGACCGAAAAGATGGAGAGTTGTTAGTGCAGAAGGAGGGACCAGCCTCTCTATGTCAAACAATCAGATTCTACAACGACTCTTCCAAATCCCATATATATCTTCTTCCTCCTTCGAGGCTATTTAAAGACCCCAAAACATATACGTAACAGTTTATGACCCCAACTTCAATAAATAATAATAACAATAATAGCTTTGCCTTCTGAAAAGATGGATTATCTTCAACAGGACTCACCCAATAAATGAAAAGGCTATTTTTGGGGAATTTGGGATATGAGCCTAGTCCTAGGACCACACTACACTTCGCATTCTATTCCCAATTCAATACAAACTATTGTTTAAAAAGTCTCTAATTAAAACATGTTTTCAATATAAAAATTCATCCTGAATGTTGGATTGAGTTTTTCAAATCATTGATAAACTCTGCTTCATATATAGTCCAAACAACCTTTTTAACAAAAATTTGTTGCAAATGAACTTTGTCATTAACAATTTCTCCAATTTCAAGTATAATGTTCCTGAGATCTTCTCTCCTTAAGTTCATAGAGCAACTCATAGGATAGAGATAAAGGAATAATCAAATGATATTTTTCCTCCAAGTGCTTCAAAGCATGCCTCTTTATGTGTTTTGTTTTAGTGGAAAGTGAAATTCAAATCTCTTCATTCTTGCACAAAACATTCATCTTGATTCTCCTAAGGTTAAAACAACTTTCCATTGAATTTTTAAATTTTTGCAAGTGATGATACTTATCTTTCTTTTCAATTTTCTGTGCAACGACTGACAAATTAAGCACGAGAAAGAAACAATACAATAATGGTCATGAACCACACTCGAAAGAGATGAAAAAAAAAACAAAAGATCCAAAGCCAAAATAGATATGAAAAAAATGTCTTGTAAGTTCAAAATGAAGTTTGTATGTCCAAGTGTCACTATTGTACTTCGAAATTATAGTTTGACAAAAAATTTTTTACAAACTTTGACAAATTACTTTTTTAAGTAAAAAAAGTATTACTTTATTATTTTATTTCGATTAAAAAATAAAAAATTAATCTATAGAAACTTTTGTCAAATTTGCTAAAAAGAAAGTTTGTCAAAAGATATTTTCCTTATACTTCTATGTATCCAATAATAACTGGTATAGACAAATTTTATAAAGGACAAGACATTTAAAAGGCAGTTATAAATATTTAAGGAGATCCTAACAAACTTAAGAGAAAACAAGCACAGGTAACTAGTTCACGACACAATTTACATCTACATTACTGCACGTTTTAACCTAATAAATACTCTAGACTTCCCATGGTATTAGACACTATACTATCTTAAATTAATGAACACAGAAAAATACTTCTAATTCTTAAAAATGTTACCATACGTTTTCTATGTTATTTTTTCCTACCAATACAGCATGTGTCAAATAAATCTTTCTTTTGCGATGATGCATACTTTTGCTAAAAAAATTTAGCAATGTTGTGAATATGTACATTTTGAGCACACAACTAGGCCTTTCTCTTTTTCTCTCGACCCGCGTGTCCATATGAGCATTTGGCTAGTCCAAAGAGTAAATCTTTACCTTAAATTATCAAAATAAAGGTTAATTAGATTATATATATATATATATATATATATATATATATATATATATATATATATATGTATGTATGGATGAAAAAAATATTCACAAAAATATGTTATAAGTAGAAAACGCATATACTAAATAGATACTCCCGATGGGGTGATGGATAAATTAATACACACTTAGGTGATAGATAAATCAGTACTCCCTTATTAATGAGGCAAACTAGATATTACGCGAATATCCGTATTGTAAGGCCCATATATTTTACGGTCTCTTTTTAAAGGGGTTGTCCCAAATTTGTTGGGCCTAGGGCTGGCCCATAGGAAGTCAAGGATCCTATACTGCCATAACCAGTTCATTCTCTTCACTTTCAGAAAACTTTCTCTTTTCTCTCTTAGAGCTGGAGTAGCCTTTCTCTACTAGGGTTTGATCTTCGTCTCTGTCAATTTCGTACAAGCTCATCCTACTTCACGTAAGTTGTCCCTCATCCCGTACTTGCTTATTTCCAGCACTGTTGTATTGGTTCCAGCCATTGTTCCTCTGAGTAACTTCAGTTCCACTGTTCCTTTAATTTTTTTCCAGCTCCTTAAGTTTTTCCTTGAGCTGTCGTGCCCCACTACTTAGAGTCGAGGCCCTTTTCTAGCTATTTCCAGGTAAGGGAAGCTAGAGCTCGCTTATTTACTTTGATTTTTGACTTGCCTTGTCTCTGTTCCATGATTTATGGTTTGTGTGCTGTTATTGAACTGTGAAATGCCTGGTATTGTTATTGGAATATGAAAATATGGTTGTTGCAGGGAGAACAATGGTGAGATCTGATACTCTCGTCCAAGCGAGCTTGTCTCGCCTAGGCGAGACTTGCAGAAACAGGCTAGGTTCGCACTCGAGCTCTCGCTCAGGCGGAGAGCTCTCGTTTGAGCGAGGTGACATCTCGCTCAAGCGAGAGGGGCTCGTCTAAGCGAGAACGCATGGGAACCTTAGCAAGTCGCTGCACTTCTGGCCCAGGCGAGGAACCTCCCCTTTGAGCGAGGGGTGGTCTTGCTCAGGCGAGATGGCCTCGCCTAAGCGAGCGTGCGAAAAACCTCCCAAGGCCGCTGTCGCGATCTTGCTTAAACGAGAGTCTGCAGCTTGAGCGAAGGCTTCTGGCTTGAGCGATATCTATTGTAGGCCACGCTATTTCTTCGCTTGGTTGTTATGGATGGTTTTGGATTGATTGATTTACTCTATTTAAAGTATGAGGCTTGTGAATTTGCATGGAATATATGTGGTTATGAATTGGATTGGTGTGATCTTGGCATGTAAAACAAATGAGATGGTCGGTAATTAAAGTGGCATGATATTGGTATGAGATACGAGTCTAATATTATTTTGTGTGACATTTCCTTTAATTAACGTTATTAATTAAATGTCGTGTTACACGTATCGATGGTTATTCATGACCAGTTAAAAGTTAAAATTACAATTTAATAATTTATTTAATACTTTAGGTTCTTTTATTAGGTTACATTAGTGTCTATGCCTCCATTCTACTGTCAACCGTGTCTTCATTTTGCTGTCAACTAGATTTTCTTTTGTTGTTGTTTTTCCCAATATTTTTGCTCTCTAGATTTGTGCTAAACTCTTACGGCAAGATTTTCTTCCATGTCTGTCATCATCATTGTCGTCAAAATGATATAAAAAAATTATGAAGTTGGCCGGCGAAATGACAGAACTCATCGTCAGAAACAAGCTTGTGGTCTCCACAACCTTTGTGCCCCGTGGTTGCCGTCAACGATGGAGAAGAAGACATTCAAAAGTGTGATCGAGGAGGTGCTAAGGAATGCGAGAATGGTCGTGATTAAGGCTGTGAGAGCCTTGATAAGTAAGGCATTGAAGGAGGCGAAGTAGTTGATCAAAGGGTTATTACGGAATACCATGCCGTAATTTTAGGTTTCCTTATATATATATATATATATATATATATATATATATATATATATATATATATATTTTTTTTTTATTTTTTTTTATAAAAATTATAAAATAATTTTTTTTAAAAATATTATTTTATTTATATAAATATATATTTAAAACATAACTATAAACAAAAAGATATAAAATTTAAAAAATAAAATAATTTATATTAGTAAGAATCTATGATGCACCGATTGGATCATGTATCTGCGTCCAATACTTTAGGATACTTTATCGATACTTATCAATGAAGTATCTAATTTACAAAGTCATAGTACACTATAAGAAAATATTTGAATAATGACTAATTTTAATGACAAAAATTCATTAGTCACTGACCAATTTAGATACCAATTTATAAACTAAAAATTTTTGGCAAGTAAAATAGTTTCAAAAATTATAATTGGTCTCTAAATTAATAATTAAAATAGTTTTTTATTATGAATTGGTTTCAAAAATTGGTTACTAACATTAACTACCAAAGTTTTGACTACCAAAATAATTTGTTTCTACATTAGCTACCAAGGTTTTGGCTACCAAAATAATTGATCTCTAGATTGGTTTCTAAGTAGGAAATTGGTCTCTAACATATTTTTGGTTCCTAAAATTGGTCATTTAAGAGTTTTCTTGTAGTGGTACTTTTATGATGACAATAATTTATATTTTTTATGTTGACAACTTTAGTACATATACTTTTATTTTGGATTCACACAATAACAATCATATATTTATTATGTTTTTAAGAATTATTGTAGATTTTTCAATATTCATATATCACGTATCGTATCCTATTACTTTCAAAATAAACGTATCGATGTATCGGATACGTGTCGTATCCGATACTCGTATCGTATCCGTGCATCATAGGTAAGAATAAAATCGACAACCTGATGTGTTTATAAAGAATTAGTTATTGAACATTACACAATTCTTTTTATATATACTAGCGTACATATATACATTATCGCGCCGGTGTATACGATTTTTTAAATATGAATAATAGTATATTAGTAAATGATAATAGTGTAATGTTATTAAGTTAATATATAAAATAAATTTATATTTATTAAAAATAAAATAAAATGAATAGAGAAATTAATTGTTGATGAATAAAAAAAAGAAAAAAAAGAAAAATATTTTTATAAAAAATAGGTAAAAATAACCATTAATTTTAAAAAAAAATTATAAATAATTATATTATAAAGGATAGACTTGACATTATGAAATATGGACACAAAAGAGGGAATCATCTTTATATATTATTATAGATATATACTCGTGTACATACATACGCAATCACGTCTATGTACATGTATTTTTTAAATATGTATACTATTATATTAATGAATGATGATTTTATAATATCATTAAGTTAATATACAAAGTAAATCTATATTTATCCACAATAAGGCATAATAAATGAAAAAAAAAACTATTGATGAATGAAAAAAAAACTGTTTTGATAATTATATAGAAAACATATTAAAATAATTGTTAGTCTTTAAAAAATAACAAATAATTATAAAAGATAAAATAAAAATAAATAATTGTGAAAAAAACAATCTCTTCACATCTAATTATAAATAATATATATATATATATATACCACATTATTTTTAATATCTATTTAAATATTATTATTATTCAATTTTCAAAGACCAGATTTTGAATTAGATTTTAATTTATTATTGGAAAAGATAATATTAAATTATGGTCCCCGTGCAAATTTTGTTTTAAACTAGAATTGCGGAAAATTTTGAAAAGTCTTAATTTGATAAGTTTTGCATTTAAATATGTTTTTATCCCTCAAGATTCAGTAAAATTTAAAATTAGGCTCCCTTCAAAATTTTTGATCAATTTAGTCATTCATATTTAAAAATGCGTGAATTTAGTCCTTTTAACCAAATTTTATTAAGTTTATCTGACGTTTCAATCGCATTTCATGGTAGTATTTGAATTGTTTACACCATTTAACACATTTTCGCTTCAATGTTATTTCAAATATTACCATAAAATGCGTTTAAAATGTCAAATAAACTTAACAAAATTTGGTAAGAAAGACTAAATCCACACATTTCTAAAGATGAAGGACTAAATTGGTATAAAGTTTCGAAGAGAAACTAATTCCAAAATTCACTGAAACTTGATGGATCAAAAACATATTTAACCCTTTGCATAAATTGAGATAAATTATTAAGATAATTAATCGATGTTCTATTGTTAATAAATTTATGAATTTATTTATCTTTTATGTATTTATTATTAATCAATTTTTAATTTCTCAAATAAGTTCATTATAGATATTACATTGTCGTAACACGAAGATTTCATTTAAAAAATAAATAAAGAACATAAAAATATGGGAACTATACCAAACTCATGATAAAATTATATCGTACACATAGACAAAAAATACCTATTATGAAAATACTATGTAAATACATATATGGAGAAAAGTAAACCAATGCAACACGTGTAAAGTCCTTCATATTAAGAGATTTATTATTAACTCATAATCCACAAAAGGATTTTAAAACTCATTAATACCTTTTAGAAATCCTTGCTTTGGAAGACTTAAACTAGTACAAGGGCTTTGGCACCAAGTTTTTTCGCCGTTATATACTTTTGTTCCACAACCGAAGCATACTAAGTGAGGTAAAAACTAGAGAGTTTAGACTTCGATTCCTAAACGAAGCCTATATTTCAGGAATAGACTTCGGTTGGTAAGACAACCGAAGCTAGACATGTTAAAGTGAGCCAACCCGGCTCACACGGGTTGGCTCACCACGAGCCGGGGTTGAAAATGAGTGAACCCAACTCGGCTCACTTTCTGGTGAGCCAGAAATTTTGTAACCCGACTCAACCCACCACAAGTTGGTGGGTTAAGTGGGTTGGCTCACCAACCCACCTAATTTTTTTTTAGTATTCAAATATTTAAATAAATTTTTAAGTAACCCATGAGATGACAATCATAGTAAAATCAAGAACCAATGTTTTGATCATGCTCACCACCAATATATGAAGAATTATTTCCAAAAAAGTATCCATTAGTCTAAGAAAGCATGGCTAATATTACAAATTTTCTGTCATACTATTCAACAAAATATAAATAAAAAAACTATACATTTTTTTCATGCTAATTTAGAAAAAAATTGTTTGTAAGACGGTTACTTGAGTAATTTACTATAAAGATTATAGTTAAAAATTAAAGTATCAACATATATATAACTTGACAATCAAATTAATTAAACATTCAAACTATCCAAAAATAATTAAGCAATATTCTAGCATTTAAAAATATAAAATTGTGAACAAATATAATAGGAGTAGTAAATAATTATTAAAAAAATTTAAAAAAAAATTAAAAAAATTAAAAAAAATTAAAAAAAATTGTAAAAAAAAAATTGGTGGGTTAAGTGAGTCGGGTTGAGTTCAACCCACTTTTAAAAAAGTTAAATTTTTCTTAACCCAACCCGGCTCGAACCCGTGGTGAGCCGGGTTGGCTCACGGGTTGAAACCCATTTTGACATCTTTAACCGAAGCATAAAATTATTAAAAAAAGTAAAAAATATAAGTAATAAGTTTTGGTCAAATGTGAGCAACAATGTGAGCAAAGTAAGAACAAGAGAAACCAAGATCAACTACTCAAAAGCGAGCCAACAACCAAGACAACAACAATGTTGTCGCGTACCAAACTCAACAGCTCAACACTAACATAAACATACAATGTTGCAAAAAGATGACAATGACCACCAAAATGCTGCGAAGACACCAAAACCAGAAGAAAGGACAAGGTTATGAGTTGGAATAGAAATATAAGAACGAAAGGAAGAGATAAACAAGAAATGAAAAAGAAGATAAATGATAATAAAGACAAAAACGAACCTCAACGAAGGTTATAATGGAAGAAAATACAAAGTTGTAACGACGGAGGAGAAGTATGCGGCGCTATGCAACATGACCTTTTGCGGGTTAAGAAAAATTAAAAAATTCATCAAATGTAGATGGGTGTAGGCTTCAGTTTAACCTAGAATCGAAGCCTATACTTTGACACCTAATAAAGGCTTTTAAAAATGTTGTGACATTTTTGACAATATTTGCACAATTATAGACTTTGGTTATTTAAAGAACTGAAGTCTATAATTGTGCAAATATATTTTCAAAAATTTCACTACGTCATTATGGATTTTGTTTATTTAAAGAACTAAAGCCTATACTCATGTAATTAGGGTATATGCTTCAGTTATCCTTGGACTGTGCAAATATTTTTAAAAATGCCACCTTGTAATTATAGGCTTCATTTTTCCTAAAAACGAACCACATTAGGCGACATCAAATCATATTATTACACTAGCTAGTGTTAGTATTAAATTTCTTTTGCCTAACCGATCAAGTTTCTTTATAGGTTGAACTGACTCATCATTCTCCTCAAAATTATAATCTTTCATCTCATCAAGTATATTAGCCTATTTAGAGGCTATTTTCAATTCCCCCACAAAACAAGCTTTTTTAGACGTCGAAAGAGTGGGAATTGCCTTAAAACTATCAATAATGAGATAGTAAAAAAATGAATCTAGGAAAGACATATCAACGTAGGAATCAAAATCTATTAGCACACCACATTGATAAAAAGATCCTTAACAATAGAATATCCATGCATAACACAAACCTTATCATGATTTGACTCAATCTTTGACTAAGCAACAAACAACACCACTAAAGGAATCTTCTATAACAAGTTGAACCATAGAATCCACTAGAGACTCCCCCACATAATCCACCATAAGAACCACGTGATCCAGAGGCTCATCTCAAGTTCCACTAAAGGCTCCACCATGGACCTAAATGCAATTAAAAATTAAACTATAAAAAGACTAAATGCATATTCAATACCAAAAAGATGGTTAATTATATATTAAAATTAAATGCATATTTACCATATTAAATTAATAATTAATTTAAATTATAACCTACATTTCTAATTTAACACTATAATACTTAAAAAATAAATAATTGTAGCATGTCATCTAATAAGTTCCTTTTCTCTTTTTTAAGATACATCTTTATTGTTTACTTTAATGGAATAAACTTTACGAATGTCCTTATACCAAAATTAAAAATATATTTTCAATCTTTATCGTCAAATTGTTTTCACACAAATTGTATTTGAAAAACAAAATTTAGGAAACTAGTTATTACTAAATATATCTTAAAACTTATTTCATTAATTTAAATTTATTTTATTCAATTTTAAAATACTTATTAATGTTAAGAAAAATACATATATCTAACATAAATTAATTATTTTTACAAGATATTACAATAAACATTACTCCATCATTGATACTACTCTCTGAATAAGTAGAGTGAGGAGTCTATCATAGGCCGAAAATTTTTCTACTAAATAAAGTACTTAACCTTAGCCAAATGTTGGCTTTTTTCTGTATTTCAGGTATGTTCGACCACAAAATTGTAAAATACGGTCCTTTGAATATA
>Ga0214544_1005359_pt1 | contig 24893 bp, 15 predicted proteins | sample CNSS3metaG_FD_160074 | JGI IMG/M metagenome (GOLD analysis project Ga0214544, IMG submission 160074) | Root nodule microbial communities from cowpea collected in UCLA plant growth center, Los Angeles, California, USA - CNSS3 | ecosystem: Host-associated > Plants > Roots > Nodule | place: USA... | reverse complement strand
AGCAACATTGTCTAATCATACAAAATTACGAGGAAAGTTGTGAATATGTTTGGTTAAGGTTTATAATTCAACATGTGCAAGAAACTTGTGACTATCCCCGAGAAAGATGGAATCAACAACCATATATGAAGACTATAGTGTATTGTTCAATTGAAAAGATGATATAGATATCCAAAAATTCGTTCATCTGAAAATATGACAAGTCTATTTGTAAAGTTTTTGTCACGAAAAACTTTTGAGCAAATGACTCACAAATTCGGACTCTGTCACCTTAATGATGTAAGTTTACATGAGGGGGAGAAATAGAATATGTGATGAACAATATTGTATTAAAGAATACAAAATGATGTACTCATTTTCCTTCACTAGATTTTTTTTATCCCAAAGGGTTTTTCCTAGTAAAGTTTTAACGAGACACATTCTTTATCAATGGACACTCAAGGGGGAGTGTGATGAATTAATGATTGTCCATTAATTTGATACATTTACTCATATGATTCATTACTCTTTATAGTAAATATTTGTATTAACTAAGTTGATTTGTTTCCTTTATGAATCACATATTGTATCTATAAATAGGACTCTTCCTATCAATAATAATATACACAAATGAATTGTTCCCTATTTTCTATTCTCTATTGTTTCTTCTCTTCTCTCTTATCTATTATTCACTTTATTTCATAACAGTAATCAAATTATTGAGATTTAATCATATATTATGTTAACACACTACAACAAATATCTCTTAAAATATTATTTAACCACTTTAAATCAATAATCTAAAAAAGTTTTGTGGGACCATATTACTTGGTATATTTGATGGGCTGGGTACCTACACTTACAATGATTATTAAGTTTTCATTCTAGAACTAATTCTGTTAAAGTTATTTCTTGAATCAATTTTAGTATTAGTAGAATATTTTTTTATATATATTTGTGTATATATATATATATATATATATATATATATATATATATATATATATATATATATATTAAAGGAATAAGTATTTTTTCTTAAACTATTTTTAAAATTAATTTTATTTCTAAATTAAATATGCATGCTTATTTCTTTCTTTCCTTGTATAAAAATAATGTAAAAGTTTTTTTCTAACATTAAATATTTACAATATAGTAAGAAAAATTTGTCTAACATAAAATATTTACAAAATATAATATAACTTACATGTATTATTTATCAAAAATGATATTTTATAAAATTTATATACAAATTATGTATACATTTAATTTATAAGTTAAATATAATTCCTAAAAATAATTTGAGTAAAAAAACATCTTTAATCTTATCTAAAATAACATATTTGAGTACTTTATTAATAGTCATTTTTCTTATTAATATAAGACTATTAACCAAATAAAAATTAATCTTATGTTACTCTCTTTGGCCAGATTAATATGAAAGTGATTCCACCTTTTCTCACTTCCAATGTGTAGTTTTAGAAGAAGGTACAATTTATGGATTTTAAAATTTGAAATGAAAGCACGAGGAAACAGTATGGCCCATTCATCCTCTATGTTAAGCTGAGAAACCATGCGCACCAAGCTTTCTGCACTGTTTATGATAACTTCACTTTAAATGTTGATCACAAGTTCATGTGTGAATTAATCTGACATCAACTAATTCGATTAACGTTTTACCTTTTCATTTGGATAAAATTTTGATAATAGAAAGCTAAATATTCAAACAAAGAAGAAATAAATTTGTTATGAGTTTTTGTTTTGTTTAAATGTAGGAATTGATTTTCAATTGAAATACATTAAGCTAATATTGAACATTAAAATAATCAAATTTATTACATAAATTAATTTTTTTTATCATTATTTTCTATAAAACAGGTTTTATCTTTAAAATACAGAAAAATATGAACTTTGTATATTGTATTAACATAATAAGAATTGAACATAAACACGTAAGCACTTTAATTTTTTTTTTTTATGAAAAATAGACTCTAATTTTGCTTCAAAAATATTTAATAAAAGAAGATTCAATTATAAAGTAGTAGTGATAAAATTTTGTTATTCTTATTTTTCAAAGAGAATTTATGCTGTTTTTTATGATGTTCATAGGAGATGATAGTTTAGAATAGTTCGAATCCAAAAAGACATAAATGTTTGTATGAACTTGATGTGTGTCAAGCTAAATTTGTTAATTCATTCACACTTAATTGATTAGAATGTTAATATAATCTATTAGGTCATGTTTGATGTGTGTGATGGTTAAATATGTTGCTTATTCTCGTGCTAGTTGATTAGAATATTAATATAGTAAATTAGATTAATTCTGAAACATGAACTTGAACACTGTCATAACCTAATTGATTAACTAGATAACCTAATTAATTAGATAAACCAAAAAATAACTCTGCTTTTAAAGAAATATAACTGTACTAGTTTGAAGTTCACCAAAGAGAAGAAAGATTGTTGGAGAGTTTTTGTAGGAAATCTAGATTGGTTCCTCATTGTTTCTAGAGTTGTTCATCAATAATTCAAGAAGGTTATGTGATTGTGATATAAACCTTTACATATAATCAAGTGTATTCTTTCTATCATTAGTCTTCAATTGAAACACTGATTTTTGGTTACTAAATTTTTAGTTTCTTGTTATTGAAACTTTGTTGTTCTATCACTATGACAGTGATAGGTGTTGGTAACTGCGTGTAGCGTTACTGGTTACATTTCTTAAAGGGTTTTTCAAGAGTGTGTATATAGAGGGTGTATGAAGTACATAAGTGAATCTTGTATTGTCCTAACTCTTAATGTTATAGTGAAATTTCTAGTGTGGATAGCTAGAGACGAAATGTGGATTCAATTCAATCGAACCAGTATAAATCTTGGTGTCTCTTATATTATCTTTTCTTTATCTTTTGCATTTTGTTAAGTATAAAAGTTAACTAATTTTGTCAAATAATTAAAGGTTTATTTACTAATTATGAATTAGGAATTTTTATAAGAAACCTATATAATTAGTGATTAGGAGCATAAATATTACTATTATTTTTTTCATTCTCATTTTAGGCGTTTATAGATATTTATACAATTAAAACTCTATATAAAAATTAGATTCAAACAATTATTTTATTATTTTTAACTACTAAACAATATCATTTATGAAAGATTCATTTGATTTACTTGCAGAAAATCATTTTCATTAATCAGTTTTAACTTTCCATGTTTTACTTATTAAAAGGAAGAAATCACATCTTTCTCCATTTATTTGTCAAATAACTTTCTTTTCGATGAATGGCTTCTATCTTGGTCAAAAAAAGTTTTTTCGACCCTCTTATAAATATACCAGAAATCACTTAATCTTATCTTTTTATATATCTTTAAATAGGTTTCAATTTGATTTATTATTAAGAAATCGACCAAAATTATCAATCCGTATTTAACAATAAACTTTTGATTTTCTTTAACCATATTATTTCGATAGAAATTCACTTAACGAAACGTTTCCATTATTTAATTTCATGACTAATGAAAAAAAAATCAATTTAAATTTTTTCAAATATAATAATGTATCCCTTTTTCATCCGTTAATACAATTATTAACCATTAATTTATAAAATAGTATTTATATTTACAACCAAATTGACTAACGGATAAATTTCAACAGAAGACACGATCAAAATTAAAAAAAGGAAGAGACTTATATCGGCACTGAAATAGATAGTCACAACAACACAAGGGTGTGATCTTAAAATTAAAGAATTTAATTGAGCATTTCATAAATGAATAAACCATATTAAAAAAAAGAATAAAACAAAAAAAGGAATTAATTGTTTTGAAAGTAGAGGAGGACAAAAACGTCATTGGAGGAATGAGAAGGAAAAAAGAAACAAAAGGCGAGGGTATTTTGGTCAGGCGATTTTGAAGTAAACACAATTTCACACAGGTGCAAACAAAGGCTACACAAAAAAGAGAAGAAAGGGCCTACAAGTACAAATATGAAGTGTCTGTTTCCGAAGACGCGAAATGCCGAAGATCTCACCTCAAAATAAACTATCATCAAAACACTTCTTCACATCTCACACACCAACAACGCTGTCTCTCTCTCTTCTTCTTCTTCTCCCTCCCACACTCTTTCTCTGTGTCTCTCTACAGAACCAGAAGAAGAAGCTCTGGGGAAACCGCAAGAAGAAAAAGAAAAAAAAAGAAAACCACTAATCTAACCAAAACCCACTAAACCATTATGCCATGCTTCACACCACACCCTTCACTTCTCCTCCTTCTCACCCTTCTCCTACCTTTATCATTCTTCTCTCTCTCCGCCGCCGTTAAAACCTCTGATTTCCATTCCCTGCGTTATCCAGGTTTTTTTCTTTTTCTTTTTTTATTTTCCCGTGTCCGTTTCGAAGTTTTGATTTTTCTGAAATGGGTGTGCTTTGTTCGTGTTTTTGTTTTCTGGGTGTTTTTCAGATGGAGTTGAGGTCGGTGGTGGCGGGGGAGAGTTCCGGAAGGTGCTACCGTGGAAACCGAGGAGATCGATGGCTGAAGATGCTCCGAGCAACACGTCTCTGATATTGGCTCAGAGAAGAACTACGAGGAAGGACCCTTTGGACAACCTTAACCGTTACACCGGTGGTTGGAATATCAGCAATCGCCACTACATTGCTGTCAGTTCCTACCTAACCTTTCAATAACCACTACCCATGACTTTTTTTCTTTGTCTTCTAAAAATCATGCTTTTTATCGGTGTCTTTTATTTGCTAGTTCGGTTTGAATATTTGGGTAAATTTAGCTTGAAAATAAGAAGATAAAACAATTTATTTCGTATAAGCTAAACTCAATTTATGCATTTCAGTTTTTTGAGAAGTGGGATGAGAGAACTTTTATAAAAAAATCAGTGTTTATGTTGAGAGTGACTCATTTTCAGTTCCCACCTAACCTTCTATGATCACGCATGACCATTCTTTTTCGTAATTTTAAATTGTGCTTCTAACTTGGTGCTTGCCATTTGTTTCCAATTTTTATTAGTTTTTTTGGTTCCAAGTTCTGGGTAAATTTCCCAGCTAGAAGAAAAGAGAAGACAATTGAGTTTCTCTTTTAAGCTATTAAAATCAATTTATGTATTTCAGTTTTTTGAGGAACCAGACAACAGAACTTGTATAAAATTTAATTAAATTCAAGTTAGGAGCGACTCAAATTATTGTACTTCTATCGTTTCTTACATATGGTAGCCCAAGATTTCGATGCTGTAATGTTTTGTCTGCTTTTAAACCAGTAATAATGTTTGGCTGACTCTCTGGCTTTTGGTGCAGTCAGTTGTTTTCACTGCGGCTCCCTTCTTTGTTGTTGCTGCGGCCTGGTTTGTGATTTTTGGGCTCAGTTTATCCATAATCTGTTTGTGTTACTGCTGTTGTCCAAGAGAGCCTTATGGTTATTCACGTTTGGCCTATGCTTTATCCTTGATCTTGCTCATCCTCTTCACCGTTGCAGCAATGTATCTCTCTTTCCCACATAGTATGCTATCTTTGATTCATATGACTTTTAAGGTTCTCTAAATGTGTGTGCTTGGTTGTGTTAGAGTTGGATGTGTCCTTCTGTACACTGCTCAGGGGAAGTTTCACGGGAGCACCATAAACACTCTGGAATATGTGGTGAGTCAGGCAGACTTCACCGCAGAAAACCTCAGGAACGTGTCAGATTATCTTGATGCAGCTAAGAAGATTGGAGTTGATGCCGTTTTTTTGCCTGCTGATGTTCAGAAGGAGATTGACGATATTAAGACTAAGATTAATTCTTCTGCTGTACAACTTTCCAGCAAGACTAAAGATAATTCAGAGACAATTAGAGATGTCATAGATGCAATGTTAGTTAGTACACTTGGAAATCTTGATTTCAGGCTTAAAAATGTCCTTTTTTTTTCTAACAATTATATATTATGTGCTGTAGGAGACTGGCTCTGGTTATTCTTGCTGCTGTTATGCTCTTTATTGCATTTGTTGGATTCTGTACGTTTCTCTTATCCTGTTTTAATACCTGTTTCTGTTTTTACTGTCTGTCTCTATGTATATTTTTTTGTCGTCTCATGTGATTGTTTTTGCGGTCACAACTTTCTGCAGTATTATCAATATTTGGGCTGCAAGGTCTTGTGTACTTGTAAGTTAAACTACTTGAGCATTTTTCTACATCTTTTTTTCACTTCTGGACATTTTAATTCTTAATGGTTTGTCCCATCAAATCACCACATGTTCTTGTAATGACTGCAGCTTGATCCTCATTGGTTGGATTCTTGTTGCTGGCACATTTATACTTTGTGGTATATTTCTCTTTCTTCACAAGTAAGTCTCTTCTATTTTCTAGAATTTTATATTGAAATTTTTAGTTTTCTTCTGTTAATCAACTCATTTGAAGAAATCCATTTTCTGCTACAATCACTTCACTTGTGTTGCACATACATAACAAAAGGCTATTTTATTGCATATTTGCACCAGTGCGGTTGCAGATACATGTGTTGCCATGGATGAGTGGGTGCAGAACCCCACTGCACAGACAGCCCTGGATGAAATTCTTCCATGCGTAGATAATGCGACTGCCCAGGAAACCTTGACACGGACCAGGGAAGTGACTCATCAGCTTGTTAAATTAGTTGACAACGTTGTTTCCAATGTCACAAACAGGAATTTCCCACCTGCTGCTGCACCCTTGTACTACAACCAATCAGGCCCCTTGATGCCTCCTCTTTGTAATCCTTTTAATGCTGACCTCACTAATCGCTCGTGTGCACCCGGTGAGGTTCCGTTGGACAATGCCGCAGAGGTAATGATTCTACTACACATGCATTTATAAGATGATGTTTTTCAGAACATTCCTGATAGAAAATTGGTAATGATGAAATGTTGTCTGAAACAGGTGTGGAAGAACTACACATGTGAGGTATCTTCGTCAGGCATTTGCGAGACGCCTGGTCGGATGACGCCGACGATTTACGGGCAAATGGAAGCTGCAGTGAACATAAGCTACGGTTTGTATCACTATGCTCCATTTTTGGTGGATCTGCAAGACTGCACTTTCGTGCGGAAAACATTCACAGACATCAGCAACGATCACTGTCCTGGCCTGCAGACAAACAGTGAATTGATTTATATTGGATTGGTTTTGGTATCTGCCGCTGTGATGCTGTCTTTGATCTTCTGGGTCATCTATGCCAGGGAGCGGCGGCACCGTGTTTATACAAAACAGTTCATTGACGGCTAAATGTGTTGGACTTCACCATTAGGAACATCATCGTTCTTGTGTACATTTGAGTTATAGATCATTGCATTTGCAGTTGAGTCTGTTCTTTCATGTGATGAATGTAGAGTTATTGAATTCAACTCACAATTTACCTATACTTCAGTGGTAGAGATGTGTGAAAGTACTTTATATGGATCATAAAGTAACAGTGTGTTTTGCTATCAATTTTTTTATTTCTAAATAAACGATGCCAATATTATTTTTTTTTCAGTGTAATAATGATAATAGTGATAATATCTTAATCATGAAGAAAATTATTAAATATGAATAAGGTTGTCAATGGGTCATCTCTTGGGATGTAACATTAAGAAATGGGTTATGTTAACTAATTTTTCATTAATTCTGACTTTCGTTTTCTAGTCTTTCTACTTTTTTTTTAACTAAACAATCTTGATATTTACTCTATTTCTCATATTCTTTTCCACTAATGAACATCAAGGAAATTTCAAGAGCTTATATATAAGTTGTAAGAATAAATTATAAAACAAATTTTAGAATAGAAATAGAGTAAGATAAAATAAATATGTAAAGGGTTGTATGATGTTACAAGTATCCACTTATTTTTGTCGGCGGGTTTGGACATGATTAGACAGCTGACGTGATTCCATACACACCGTGTCTTCTTCCTTGTTTCAGAATAATTAAATATTGATTCTTAACACCTCATTTCTTCTTACTTTTGTTTTGTTAAAATAATGTTACATAATAGCTTCCTTAAGTATTCAGTGTTGAAATAATACATATTCTCTTTTTTCAATATCAAATATAAACTTCAAAATAAGGATTTAAATAAGTACAATCATACTTTAACTTAATTTTAACCCATCATTTTAATAGATCATCACATCACTAAAAAAATAAAAAAAATTATTTAATAATAACTAAAGTAATAGATTAAAACTGAATAAAAAAATGAATTAAAATATCATTTTCTTTAAAATAAACTACTTCTTTGCTAAGGAAGTATCTATACACAAACAGGAATGTTTCAAAATTTCACGTAACAATTTATTTATAATTCTTCATTAGATAACAGGAATATTCAAGATTTAACTTCCTAACTCCTAAATAGAATATAGATATGCGTGTTTTGGGCTCCTTGAGGAAGCCAATAAAAAACTACTTTTTTTTTTAATTGCTACGTTCCCTTACAAATATCGACAAAAGTTCATTATGAATACTCAAACTAATTAAACACCACGACTCGACTTTTTCAAATCCAATTCCATTCATCAAACTCCATTGAGATCTCCATCATGAAATATTAGTGTTAAGTGTTTATATATATAAATATTACACACTTTTTACCTTTTATTTCTTCTAATTGATCTGTCTGTCATAAAATTTATTAGAACTTTTATTTAATTATGTAATTTAATTAATATTTTGTATGTTTTATATTTGAATATTTTTACTATTTTTTAGTATTTTTATTTATTGTGTATTTTACTTTTATATGAGAATATTTAACACTTTTCAATTTAAGTGTCCAATAGTATAAACTTTCCATTTTGTAGGTAATATAAAAAACTTTTCTTCTCTATTCTATTGCTATTAATTTTGTTTCATTTGAAAAACTGTTTTTATTTCGCTAAAACAATTTTTATTATTTGTCAAAAATCAATTAGGTTGATATTTGAAAATTTTTCTTAGATCTCTAAAGGTACTTTTCATCTTATCATACCCTTAACTAAACATTTATTTTTCTTTGTACAATTTCATCTCTCACTTTTTTTTCTTCTAAAACACACATTTGATCATTTTTTTAATATTTTTATTTGTCGTTTATTTTTATCATGTAAATTACTATTTTAATATTTTCATATATATTTTTTTATTTTTTAACTTATTATTATACATGTAATTTTATCACTATTTGTATAAATAAATTTTATTTACTATATTATAACAATTTAATGTAACTATCATGAATATTTTTTATCACCATCCAACATATATTGAAGTTCAAAAAATGATATATTTTTGTTAAAATTTTATTATTATTAGTTTAATCTTTGTTCTTTGTGTGATTTTGATAAAGTGATGTATTATAACTTTTATTAGTGTATAAAAAAAGAGATTTCATTAGAATTTAAAAAATTGAAATAAAAAAATATTTAAAATATTTTTTAATTTGAGTATTTATTTTTCTTTTATATTTTTTTAAACATATTTTAAATTTTACCAATTAGGTTTCATTAATGTTTGCATGTTTAATAAATGTTTTGATTCTCATGAAATTTTATTTGATATTCTAATTTGAAAGGTATATAGTTATAATTTCTTTCTAAATATTTGATATTAAAGAAACAACTCCCCGTTTCAAATTGAATATTTGATAATATTATTTTTTTACCTTAATTTTTTATTATTTTATAAAACTTAATTGATTGAGATTGAAATAGTAAGAAAGAGGGTATGAATATGAGTATGAGTATATACTCGTTACCCGTCGATAAAAATGAGAATGAAACAAAAATTTGATATCTATTAAGTTTGGAAAAGTGAATAAAGATGAATTTTTATTCTAAAAATAAATATAAAATAATGAAACTCATCTCATCTCATTACCATACCTAATCTTTACTTAAGACTTTGACATCATCATCTTCAACAACTCCCTCAAAACGTCATCTTTAATGTGATTACAATGATCAACCACTTAGACTTATAAAAACTATTTTAATATAATAAATTTAATAGTAAATTAGGTACTTTTATATTATTAATGACAGTAATATCAAGAATCAACCTAAGTTTTACATGATTAAAAACTAAATACAATTTTCCTTCTATAAATAATTAATTTGAGAACTAAATTAGTCATTTATGTTTTTTATTTCAACTTCGATTATAATAAAAAATAAGCATTGTATTTTAATAAGTTTTAACTCAATTTTTTAAAATTTTCTTTTTCATTTGAATTTAATTTTTTTAAAAGATTTACTACCAAAATTGTGTTTGAATCTTATCATATTTCAATTACTTTTATTTTTTATTTTTATTTATCTTTACATCTTAATATATAATGCAACATGTAGGAACGTAGGTTGTCATTTTTATTATTTGTATTATTATTATTTATATCTTTTATTTATATTATTATTATTGTTATTTATCTTATGTATAGTATTTTATTTTATTTTTCTTTTACAATTTCAATTACATATATTTTTTTTGTACGGTTTTGTTCAAAGAATATATTACACTTCCTGATATTTATGATGACTAAATTATTTTTTACTCAAATGTTTTAACTTATTGTATACTTTTTATTTGTATGGTTTTGTTTGACATTTGTCATTTATGAAACATTCAATGTTTTACTTTTTTTTTATTTAAAATTTTAATTACATTTTTTTTTCAAAATATATATTACATTTAACGAAATGTACAATATTTTACTTTTTTATTTTTACAATTTTAATTATATATTTTTTTTTGTGTGATTTTGTTCAAATGATATGATACATACACATACACTTCACGAGACATAATAAAAGTAACTATTCAATATTTATTATTGTATCATAATTTCATCACAAAGGTCTTAAAAACATAATCTCTAACAACGGATAATTAGGTCAAGGTTCAACAATAGTTAAAATCTAGTTAAATTGTTGATACTATCATTGATATTTGATATTCAGCATCCTATTAGAAGTAGGATACAATGTTTGAGGCATGACGGTTATCTAACCTTTGCTTATATACTTCCAGGTATCAACAATGCTAAAGTTGTGGTAATTACAACAGTAATTGTTATTTTAGGTTTAAGATCATATAAGAAAGTGGTTGATGTAAATGTTATTATAAAAAAAAAAAATCCTACAGTTGATAATATAGTTATTATTAATAAGTTATATATATATATATATATATATATATATATATATATATATATATATATATATGATTTTATTGTAGTTAAGTGATTTCTTTATTATCTTCTAACAACGAATAATTAGGTCAAGGTTTAACAAGAATTAACATCCAGTTAAATATTGCTGATACTATTATTGATATCTAACATCCTATTAAAAGTATGATACAATGTTTGATGCATAACAATACAATCATCTAACATATGCTTCTATAGTTTGAAGTATCAACAACACTAAAGTGGTAATTAGAACAATAACTTTTGTTCTATGTTTGAAATCATATAAGAAAGTGGTTGGTACAAATGGTATTAAATCACCCAAAAGATATATCACATCTTACGAAATGTACAATAATTTTTTTCATTTACAATTTTAATTACATATTTTTTCTTTGTGAGACTTTGTTCAGATGAAACATTACACTGCATAAGACATATAATGTTACATTTTTTTTACTCAAACGCATTAACTTATCGAATATCTTTTGTTTGTGCGGTTTTATTTGAAAGATATTTCGCCTTTCATGAAATATTCAATGTTTTACTTTTTTCATTTAAAATTTTAATTACATATTTTTTGTTTGTGCAATTTTGTTCAAAAGATATATAGATTAACAAAGAGTACAATATTTTACTTTTTTTTTCTTTACAATTTTAATTATATGTTTTTTCTTTGTACGATTTTATTCAAATGATATATTACACTTCATGAGACATGATAAAAATAACTATTTAATATTTGTTATTGTATCATAGTTTCATCTTAAAGTTTTTACAAATGTAAGATCAAACAACAAATAATTAGGCAAAAGTTTAACAATAGTTAAAATTCACTATTCAGTTAGATGTTGTTGATACTATCATTGATCTAACAACCTATTAGAAGTATGATACAATGCTTGATGCATGACAATTTTCTAACCTTTGCTTTTATTCTTCAATATATCAGTAGTGCTAATGTGGTAATTTAAACAATAACTGTTGATCTAGGTTTAAAATTGTATAAGAAAGTGGTTGGCATAAATGGTATTATACCACGCAAAAAAAATCCTACAGTAGATAATATAATTATTATTAATAATTTGTATTTATGATTTTGTTGTGACTGGGTGAATTTTTTATTATCTCCTTGTTTCTTACCTACATACTTAGTCGTTAGAGTCACGAAAGTTGTGATTACTAAAGTGGTAAAACTTGTTCTCATCACGTCACTTATGCATCTACTAATAATCTGACTGGTTATTAGTGTACCAATCTGACTAATTCCTTCTACAATTTTGCTCACAAACACTTCTTTCAAATCATTATTTTTGTCGTTAATATGTAGTAACTATAAATAAGAAAATTAGTTTTATTCAAAAGATATGTCGTATCTTACGAAACCTATAATGTTTTTTTTCCTTTACAATTTTAATTACATATTTTTTCTGTGTTGTTTTATTCAAAGTATATAGTCACTTCATGATTCATATAACATTTAACTCTTTTTCTTATTCAAATGTTTTAGCTTCTTAAATATCTTTTGTTTGTGTGATTTGATTTGAAAGATATATCTATTTCACGAAACATTCAATGTTTTACTTTTCTCATTTATAATTTTAATTACATATTTTTTCTTTCTACGATTTTGTTCAAAAGATTTATCACATTTAACGAAACGTACAATACTTTTTCCTTTTTCCTTTCAATTTTTATTACATACTTATTTTTGTGCGATTTTTTTCAAATGATATATTAGACTTCGTGAGACATAATGAAAATAACTATTTAATATTTGTCATATCATATCATAATTTCATTACAAAGGTCTTACAAACAAGATTTAATAATGGATAATTAGATCAAGGTTTAACAATAGTTAAATGTTGATGATACAATCATTAATATCCAACATTCTATTATAGGTATGATACAATGCTTGATGCATGAAAGTTCTCTAACATTTGCATTTATACTTCCAAGTATCAGTAGTGCTAAAATAGTAATTAAAATGATAATTTTTGTTCACGTTTTAAAATCATATCAAAAAGTTGTTGGCGCAAATGATATTATACCAAAAAAAAAAAAAAAAATCCTAATGTTGGTAATATCACTACAAGAAAATGCTTTATTAGTAACCAAAGTTTAGTGACTAAGAGTTGTTAATCAGTGACCAATATAGTTACCAATTTACAAAATAAAATATTATTGGTTAATAAAATAGTCATTATTATGAATGAAAAATTATAATTGGTCTCTAAATTGATTATTATTTGTAGTTGGTCACTATTATGTGTACGTACGTATTAATGAGTAGAATGTGAGGCATAGTTTTTTAAGTGAAATTACCTTAAGTTAAGAACTATTTTAATTTAAATTACATAAAAAAAGTTATAAATTAACAGTAAGAGTTATGTGATTATTGAAAACCAAATAAGTGCATATCCAAATTATATTTTTTTCACATCTGAAAGTTTTATTAAGAAAACAATGTCATAGATCATATTAATCTGCTCACATAAAGAGTAAAATGTGAGACTTACTTTGTCAACTTTTTAAAGTGAAATTACAAGTTATGAACTGGTTTAATTCAAATTACAGGAAAAAAAAATTATAAATCAAACGGTCAGAGTTATGTGATTACTGAAAGCCAAATGAGTGCATACCTAGATTATATGTTTTTCATATCTGGAAGCTATGTTAAGAAAACAATGTCATGGATCATATTAATTTGTTTACATAATAAGTAAGATGTGAGACTTACTTTGTCTTTAAGTGAAATTATGTTAAGTTATGAATTGTTTTAATTCAAATTACATAAAAAAAAAAGAGATTATAAATCAACTGTCAGAGTTATGTGATTGTCATAATGATGTGATTACTGACAATCAAATAAGTGTGTACCCAAGTTATATGTTTTGTGTTCACAATTAATTAAAGATTTTAGGCAAAACAGAAAAGAGATATGTACACTCAAATAAATAAATGTTATCTAAAGTACTAATTGCATACCCATGTTGAAGTTTGTTCACAATAGTAAGGCTTAATATGATGAATTAGGCAAAAAAAAAAATGAACAAAAAACATTCTAAAACATTATTGAGGTTAAATATAGTGTCAATCAACCCATTGAATAAGGCAAACAAGACCTTTTGAATGTTCAAAAATTTAATAAATGCAAAGTTTATAACTTTCCTATGTAATAACAACATCGCAAACACAAGTCACCTAAATGCAATGTATCACACCCGCCTTTTCTCCTTTTCTGCCAAAGTGGAAATTAAAATAAAAAAAATTAAATAAAGTTTTATGTTATAATAAGATAACTTATAAGAAAATGGTTGTGATTATATGATTTTCCAAAATAATTTAATAGTGTTTATAAAGGAAAAGTTGGCATGTGGTGTAAAGAATAAAGAACGTCAGCATTTCTCACTCACTCACTCCCTTTCCGTTGCATGCAACTTCACTTTAGCACGCTTCGTCGGCACATACTTCTTTCAAAACGACTATTTTATTTTATTTTTCTTAAGTCGATCATTCCATTTATTTTAATAAAATTATTCAATTAGGAAATGCTAAAGCAATACGCTTTTTCGAAAGCTGAAATGATACATTAAAAAGTATCAAATGTAATTTCAAACTTAAAGTTTGTCACTCTACTTCGTATAGATATAAATAAAATCTCAGTTTCGTTACTTCCATTTAATTTTAACAAAAAAAGTTATAAAAGGTAGATGATAACTTAGCCTCTCTCTTTAAAAATATATAACATTATATAAAGAAGAAAAGATAAAAATGTGAGTAAAATAAATGATAATGTGATCACAAGAAATAAATAATCAAGTATATATTTCTAGAATTAAAAAGTTAAATAGTGGTTTGATATAAAAGTATTTATATATTTTTTTTAATATGATAACAAATTTAAAATCATAATTTAGCTTTATTAATTAAAATAATTAAATACATGTATGATGTTCAGTAATTATTATGTGTAATTTTGAATTTAATAAACACGTGATAATTGTTAAATTAAATAAAAAACATAACAATTACTCTATACGTTGGGATTTTAATCTAGTCAAAGCCGAGTCCAAATTCAGTTTCTTCAATTCATGTTGAAAAATATTTCAACTAAGACAACAATTTTATATTTTTTAATATAATTTCAATAATTGGTAATATATATTATTCGGAAGTTACGGGTATATTTACTACTACTAAATAAACAATAATAATTTGATGATGTTTTAAGAATTTATTGTGGAATTCAGGGGAGTTAACAAAGTGTTTTAATAGAAAATACCCTCAAATAATAAATGCATGTGCAATTTCGGTACCTTTTTATATTATTATTTTTCTTAATAGGTTTGCATCCAGATGTAACCTATTTCTGATTCCTGTACCGTGTTTTTTTTTTCTGGTATATTTATTGCATCATATGTTCTATATCCTTTTGTTTGTTGATAAAAAACTTACTTTAATATTATAGTAGTATATTTATTAATTTCAATGTATTATTAGTTTAATGTATCATTAATATTTTTTAGTGATATTAATTTTATTATTACTTATACATATAATTAGCACGTATTAATGTAAAAGAACTATAATAGAATGCATGATAAATTATGTGAGATATGTGACAATTTTATGCATAAATTATAATTAATTATGTAGTCATTGTTTTATCATTGTATCACAACCATGTTGATAATAAATTATACATGTATTCAATTGCAGATCTTGCCATCTTGAACATAAGTGTTGGTTGAGCTAAAATAATCTATTCACAATTTATATGTATTTCAAAGAGTTAATATGAAATGTCTCATCTATGTAATTCTTTGAATTTTAAGAAATTATTTTAATTCAACCATTAGATCCTTAATATTATACTTTGATTGGATCCTTTTATCATTTTTTTTTTAAAATAATCTATTCTTTTATTTTTCATCAATATATTTATTTAAAAAATTTAAAAAATAAAAAATAATTTATCAAAATTTAAAAATTGAGAGACATAGTTATTAAAAGAAAAATCTATGAAAATCAAGTCACACTTAAAAATAGTTATAAGACGTAGTTATTAAAAGAAAAATCTATGAGAATCAAGTTACACTTAAAAAATAGTTATAAGAAAACACAGTACATAGATATGATAAATAATCTCTGCTCGAATCGGTCTCCCTTTGGACGGAGAAACCTCGCATTGACGAGTGTGGATATGCGTATGAGAAATACTCAACTTCTTCAATTAAAGATGAGGATGTACATATGAGAAACTCAAAAAATAACGATAGAACATAAAAATATCTTAATAATTATTTTTTTTATTGTATTTAATTTTATGTTTTCTATAAAAGAAATAAAAATCTATCTAATTTAATTTTTATAAATATAATATATACTAATTTAAAAAAAAATGGGCGGGACCGACCCATGACAGACTTATAAGAATCAATTATGCATGTATATACATACACTTCAGTTTTATCACTCAGGCACATAAACATAAACACACCAGTCTTACTTTTTTTAAATAGGTTAAAGTACCTTTTTGGTCCTATTTTTTCAAATAAGTCTTAATTTTGGTTTTGTGTTCAAATAGGTCTTAATTTTCGTTAATTTTGTTCAATTGGGTCTTTTTTTGTTAACACCGTTTAAATCGATAACGACCATGAACAATGACTGCCACGTGTCACTTAGTGATTTTTTTGAATTCTTTTATTTGTTTTTAATTTGTTTTTAAATTTTTTTCAAATGTACACATGCCACTTCGTGGTTTTTAGAATTTTTTTTTGAATTTTTTTTAAATTTTTATAAATGTCCACGTGTCAACCCAATAGTGTGCCACGTGTCAAAGTCAATGTTCTATATTCAATTTGGTCCTAATATTTGTTATTTTTGTTCAATTAGGTTCCATTTTTTGTTAACATTAACCAATTTGGTCCCTATCCAAATTAAAACCAAATTTAATTTTTATATAAAAATTCACATTTTTTATTAAATATTTTTATATAATATATTAAAATTCATATCATTATAACTTTGATATAAAAATTAAATTTGGTCACATCTTTGATAGGGACAAAATTGGTTAATTTTAAACAAAAATTGGGACTAAATTAAACAAAAATAACAAATATAGGGACCAAATTGAACATAGACTATTGACTTTGACACATTGCACACTACTGGGTTAATACGTGGACATTTAAAAAAAATTTTAAAAATTCAAAAAAAATGAAAAAAAAACTCAAAAAAACCATGAAGTGACACGTGGCACGCTACTGGGTTGACACGTGTACATTTGAAAAAAATTAAAAAATTTTAAAAAAATTCAAAAAATTCAAAAAAATTCAAAAAAACCACGAAGGGACACGTGGCAGTCATTGTTCATGACCGTTAGTGATTTAAACGGTGTTAGCAAAAAATGACTCAATTGAACAAAATTGACGAAAATTGGAACCTATTTGAACACAAAATCAAAATTAGGACTTATTTAAAAAAACTTGACGAAAATTGAGACAAAAAAAGTTTTTTAACCTTTAAAATAAAAACAAATAAAATTGAAATACAAAAGTATGATAATCATGTAGAATAAATTCCCTCTTTTCTTTCTTTTATCTTCTTTATAATCAAACAATCATTTAAACTTTCCATTCTCTTTTTTTACTGTATCTTACTTCAAATAAACGACTTCACTTTCCATGTATTTTTCACTTTTTATTTTTCACACTATTTCGGTATGAGCTAGTGATTATCTACAACTCTAAGATAGCTTGTCTTGCATCACTCCTTTCTCTTGTCCATTCGGTCTTCAAGGTCTCCCATTCATCCAAAATCGCTTGGATTGTATCTGTAGAAGGTACTCCGATGCTAAAGTCAGTAGATGACTGATCTGAAGGGTATTAAGTGTTGTAATGCATGTGTATGTCCAACCATAGACCTTTGTTTATAATAGTTGTTATGAACTTTTACTTTTTTGCTAGCCTAATCATGGTCCAATCATACCTTAATCAACAATAGTTGGTTGATTCGTGGTTATCATTGGCTAAGTGTTGATTCGTTATTATCTTTATAGTGAAATATTAGTTTAATAGTTAGTATTTTTTTTATCTCATGAGTTTTTTTGTATATTTTTTGATAAATATAAAAAGAAAAATTATGTAATATATATATATATATATATTTTTTTTCATTACCATTTTTTAGTTGTGATTTAATTATCATAAATTTTTATTTTAGTAATTTTGTCTCTTAATTTTCGATTAGATTTTGATAAATACTTTTTAGTCTTAAATTCTTTTTTTAATAGGTATATGATGAAAAATAAAATAATAAATTCATTTTTTTAAAAAATATAAAAAGAGAATATAATCGATGAAGGTGAAAACAAAACATATTTACTTCTTCATATATTTTTAAATGTAATACTAAAGATCCAATTGTTGAATTAGATGAACTCTTTCATATCAATTCTTTGAAATTTATGGTGAAAAAACATTCTTAAATATGATAATATCCTATAGCATTTTCCTTCTTTACTACAATATAGATTACTCATCATATTATTACTTAGTCATTGATAATATTTATAAAATCCACCCATTTAAGAAATTTCCATTAAAAAATTGCACCAAATTGAAAAGTTTTTCTATATAAACACTCTAGATTCATCCCATGCATGCAAGGCCCTTCTTCTTTTATCTCTTAAACCAAATTAAGAAAGCCTCAGGAATGGAACCTCAACTCCTCTTTGTCTCTTTCTTCCTTTCAGCACCTCTACTTTACTTCTTACTCGCTCTTTATTTCAACCACCACAACCACCACCATCTCCCTCCCTCTCCACGGCGGCGCCTCCCAATAATAGGGCACATGCACCTCTTGGGTCCCCTCCTCCACCAATCCCTCCACACCCTCGCCCTCCAACACGGACCCTTCTTCTCTCTTCACTTCGCTTCCCTTCCCTGCATCGTCGCTTCTTCTCCCGACTTCGCCAAACTCTTCCTCCACACCTACCAACACGCATTCATCAACCGCATGGAAACCATCGCCGTCAAACGCCTCACCTACGATTCCTCTCTGGCTTTCGCGCGCTACGGTGAGTACTGGAGGTTCATCAGGAAGCTCAGCATGAACGAGCTTCTGGGCGCACGCAACATCAAAAACTTCCGCCACCTGCGTCAGCAAGAGACACGTGGCTTTCTGAGGGTTCTGGCTCTGAATGCCAAGGCTGGCGAAGCCGTTAATGTGACGGAGGAGTTGCTTAGGTTGACGAATAACGTTATTTCGAGGATGATGTTGGGGGAAGCAGAGGAGGCACGTGATGTGGTGCGTGGAGTGACAAAGATCTTCGGGGAGTTTAATGTTTCGGATTTCGTTTGGTTGTTGGGGAAATTGGACCTTCAGGGTTTTGGGAAGAGGATAGAGGATTTGTTTGGAAAGTTGGATGCGATGGTGGAAAGGATTATTTGCAAACGAGAGGAAATGAGAAGAAGAAAAAGGGTTGAAAATGGAGATTGTGATGTGAGGGACTTTCTTGATGTTTTGCTTGATTGTGTTGAAGATGAAAACTGCCAAGTCAAAATTAACAGGGTTCACGTTAAAGCCATCATTGTGGTAAACCTTGCTTTCATTACCCTAATTTTTTAGTTTTTTACGATCCTCACTTACACGTTTTTTTTTTTGTTTTTAACGAAACAATTGTTGATTTGAAGTCGACAGAAACCAAAGGTCGACATTGACCAATCAAAGTACAATACTTTTTTATAAACTATGAAATAAATTTTCCCATTTTTGCCGATATCGTCTTCCCATTGTGACAAAATGTCATTTTTATAGTCTGTTATGTAACTTATAGTATAATTTAACAATGTGAAATCTATTTTACAATAGTAGTAATGAATAGAGATCAAACTTTAAATACATTCTTACAATCTTAATTTTGTTTTCAATAGCATCACTTATTTTATTTGACATATCTCTCTCACATATTATCAATTGTTGTAAAAAAAGAAATTACCTAGGAGAGAGAAACAGTATAGTTTCTCACTTATTTTATGTTTGGTAGGATTTTCTGACAGCAGGGACCGAAACCACAGCCATTTCAACAGAATGGGCATTGGTGGAGCTGATGAAGAACCCATCGCTGGTAGAAGAAGCTCGAAAAGAGATCGAGAATGTGGTGGGAAAAAATAAAGTTGTTGAAGAATGTGATTGTCGAAATCTACCTTACCTCCAAGCCATTGTTAAGGAAACATTTCGTCTGCACCCACCGGTGCCTATGATTAACAGAATATGTGTTGCAGAGTGTAAGATTGAGAATTACGTGATCCCAAAGAACACACTACTGTTTGTGAATGTTTGGTCCATGGGAAGGGACCCAAAGCATTGGGAGAAGCCATTAGAGTTTCGTCCCGAACGGTTCTTGAAGGTGGGTGAAGGAGGAGATTCCAATGGGGTGATGGATGTAACGGGTCAAAGTTTTGAACTTCTTCCTTTCGGTTGTGGCAGAAGAATGTGTCCTGGGGTGTCTTTAGTCATGCAAGAGGTTCCAGCATTGCTTGGAGCTATCATTCAGAGCTTTGATTTTGAGGTTATGGATTCCAAAGGTCAGGTTTTGAAGGGTGATGATAGAGTGATTGATATGAATGAAAGGCCAGGATTAACGGCTCCAAGGGCTCAGGACTTGGTTTGTGTTCCACTTCAAATATCCAATATACATCGAACCGCTTAAAGATTTAATGTTCAATAAATAATCTAGACTCGTGACGTAGTCTTCTTTACCATGTGTTTGTTGTTTTACTCTTATGAATGAACTTTGAATATTTTTTTATATTATGGATTTAAGTATATATACACGACTTTAAATTCATTCAACACAAATTTTAAGGTGAAGTATGAGGTCATTTACATACTATAAAACCTTTATTTTTAATTAGTCTCACATATTTTAAAGATATATATATATATATATATATATATTATTTTGGCAATTAATAAAATTTTAACATATTTTACCATTCAATATTTCTCTTTCTTGTATAAAAGTTAATTTTTTTAATGATTAAAATATTTTAAAAATGGGATGTCAAGTATGGTAAGTGATGTAAAAAAACAAAACATTTTTCATATTACAATTTGATTTTTATCGCCGGTTAATTTGAGATTTTAACATTTTTATAAAAATAAACTGAATATCTCGCATGTAAATTTAAATATTTGTAGATAGTTTACGAGCGAAACAATTACTAATGACACAATAAATTTAATATCTGTGAGTAATTTAATAACTAACTGATAATATAATATATCTCAACAAATATATTAAAATGTAACTCAATTTCATAAAATTAACTAATAAAATGATTACATATTATAATATAACTTTTTACTTTCAGTTATAAAAAGATTGTAACATGACTAACTGTAACATGATTAAATTGTAATTAATAATACAGTATAACTTTTATTTTGTCAAATTAGTCAGATGAAATTGAATTTATTAAGAAAATGAAATAAAATTAATTCTACAAAATAAGATTTATAACTATTTGTATATTATAATCTTGATATATTTTAATAGAGTTAAATTTAAAGTTATTTTTCAATAATACTAATATCTATTATAATCTATTACAGTTGAATTTGTCTTGGGTAGATTATATTGTTTCTAAATTTTAACAAATACAAATGCTATTTTAATATACTCATGCATATATTTTTTTCTTAAGATTGAAAACTATTTGTGTATAATAAATTAAAATTAAAAATATCTTGAAAAAACTCATTCCGATATATTATTAGTAGTTAATGAATTGAAAGGTGTGACTTTTAAAAAATTTCTTCTTGTGATAAACCTACGGACGTCTCTTCCAATTCAAGAATTCATGAATGGATAAGTAAACCACCTACAGGATTTTGTTTTCTTGCGGGATGCTTTATTAATTTTTAAATCAAATTAGTCCAATTGGTATAATGTAATTTTTTATATATAGAAATTTAGAGTGATATTTTATTATAGGTAAAAAAATATTACAATATTTTAGTCTTAATTGCAACTTCACTCTATTGCACAATACTTTAATACTGATGTATTATCCAATATCGATAACATTTAAACATATAACTAGATAATAATTTTATTTAATTCATAAATAATCTATTTATGTTATTATGATATAATTAAAGGATTATTTTATTTTTTAAAGTATTATTTCCCTTCTCTATATTCTTAACCTATATCCCAGCTGCTAATAAACATAGTTTGTGGTTAAAATCCACATTATTTTTTGCAATGGTGATTTCTTTTTTAGAATTTACATATTTAAATATATGTGAAAAAGTTATGAAAATGAGCCATTTTTGAGAGGACAATAAAAAGTTATCCTTTAAGCGAAGACATTTCTTTTTTATATTAACTATTTTCACAAGGTCGACTTTGTTAAGTTGCATAGTAAAAGTTATTATTAAATAGAAGTCTTTATGCATGTGATAACTTCAAATGTTTTGAAATTAAAAGTTTCCTTGCATGTGATAATTTCTGTTTTCTTTAAGTCAAGTCTCCACCACCTTGTTAATTTTCTTTTACTTTTTCATTTAAATTAGTTTTATATATCGCGACGCGAGTTCTATTATTGAACACCAATTCTCTACAACTTTCTAAATGATATGACCGATGATATCATAAAATGATCCAATAATAACTACAATAGAGATTTAAAGACCAATCTATGAGACAAACTCTCATAGATAAGCTTATTGTACTATTTTCTTCAAAATCTTAATTTATGTGTTAAATAAAAATTTCCATTTCAATTTAACTTTTTATTTAATTTTCAATTAAAACACTATTGTTATTCAAAATTTATCATTGAAAAACTTAACCATATATTAAAAATATAAAGAGCAAAATATTATTGTTCTAAAATATAGAAAAACAAAAGTTTATAATTATAACATTTATTAAATATAAAAAACTCATTTAATATAAAAAGTAAAAAGTAAATAAAAGAATACATAAAATTGAAACTTCAATTTAGACAAAAATTAAAATTTCATATGCATGGAGAGTTTTATATAGTAAAAACAAAGAATTGAAATTGTCTTAATAAAGTGTTCCACTCAAAAACTAGTTATCCATTATTGCAAACCGCACCACTTTTGGTTAGGGTTGTTTGAGAGCCATAAAATTTGGAAGAGGTCGGAAGTTAGAAGCGGTTGGTGTGGTGCACACACTTTTGGTTCAATTGCCATTGCCTTGAAACAAACTTTCCCCCTAACATTTGAAGCTCCTAAGCTAAATTATGTAATTACTCATAACTCTCCAACTTCCCTATTTTTCTTTTCTTCCTGACAAATTAGTGTTTTTAAAATAATTTGCTAAATGTCATTTCTCATCTACTCGCAAATCAACATTAATTTAAATGTTTTGTTATTATCTAATAGAGATGGCTGAGATAAGCGCTTATAAATTTGTTATTTAACATTTTTTTTACATAGGTTTATTTTTTTATCAATGAAGAATTAATAAATATAATAATAGAGCACTTGAGTTGCTCTGTAACCTTTTAAAAAGTACAGTATCACTCCCATTACATTATAACTGCATCAAAATACTAGATGATAACTCAATTAAGATTATAAGTTAAATAACTGCTAAAAAACATAGTTATGTGCAAGTATGAGCGAAACCAAATACTCTACCAATTATATATATAAAAAAAAAGATATGTTGCACTAACAAATTGCATCATAATATAGTTCCTAACTTTTGTATAATCCACTATGAATGCTCTATAATATAGTTCCTAACATTGGTATAGTCCACTATGGAAGCTCTGCTACCCATACTCCCGACAAACATAAAGAACAATACTCCCTCATTTGCATGCTTCGTTCCTATAAAAAGCAAAGAATTGCTCTCTCCAACTCTCCCCATTCCAATAGATAGCAACAACATTTCCTTACTGTCTACCCTAATGTATGAGTGTCCTAGAGAGAATTCCAACATCGCAAAACATTTTTACACCTTCTAATGAGCTATATAAGTCAACTTTTCAATGGAGGCCAAAATGGAAAGTGTTGAAGAGGAGTTGAACATGGCACAGGCCGACACAACAAATAATTAGTTTGTTAAGAGAAATCATAGGGTGTGTTCCTTTGAGATAATGGATTTAAGTGGATGTGAAGGTAAAATTTAGTGAATTTAGGGGTTAAGTTTGTCAAAGTTTGCAAGTGATTATACTTATATGATAGATAAAAAAAATTTAATCGATTAATATATAACATTACAATTTTACCTTTATAATTAAAATTGATATATATATATATATATATATATATATATATTTTTTACACATATGAAATCAATTCCTTAATCGATTCCATAGCCGATTTCATGACTCACACACACTAAATCGATTCCATAACTGATTCTCTCACCCACATGAACATGAATTCCCTCACTTGCAAAGGTGTGTACTTTATGAATTTTTCATGAATGAGCCATGAAGCCTCACACTCGTCTCATGAAAAATATTGTAAAACAGTAGTTATCACCCATAAATCCCGCCACTTTAGCATACTAATTTACAATTTCTAGTTAGAAAAAAAAACACAACCTAGAAAATTTAAGATTAGGGATGGCAACGGGGCGGGTACGGGTATCATGATCCCATCCCCATCCCCATAATAAAAATTCATCCCCATCCCCATCCCCAAACCCAACGGGTATACAACTTTTGACCCATCCCCATCCCCACCG
>Ga0214544_1005358_pt1 | contig 24899 bp, 9 predicted proteins | sample CNSS3metaG_FD_160074 | JGI IMG/M metagenome (GOLD analysis project Ga0214544, IMG submission 160074) | Root nodule microbial communities from cowpea collected in UCLA plant growth center, Los Angeles, California, USA - CNSS3 | ecosystem: Host-associated > Plants > Roots > Nodule | place: USA... | reverse complement strand
TGAGGTGCAGAAGAAATGATGAAGCAGAGACAGTTCTTATGATCTATTAGTTGCAGAATAATAGCTATGTGTTTGTGTTTGTTGTGTTGTGTGGTGTTTAATGTAACATCCTCAGTGGTTTTCATGGTCTTGGCTTGTCTCAAGCAATTTCATATGTTATGTGTAATTTGTGGTGAATGTCTCAGGCTATGGTTGTTTTGTTGGTTTTGTGTAAAGAACATTCAGTCTCTGCTTCACAATAAAGTAAAAATTATATTATAAAAAAGAAAGTCCTCTCAGGTCAGACATTTTTTCTTCCATTTCACAGTTGAAGTATTTTATTTATATCTTCCACCAGTTTATTGTTTAGTAAGTAAGATATATATATATATATATATATATATATATATATATAAAAGTTGGTAAAGATGATTTTAATTAGTGGCAGGTGATACATGTTAAAGCAAGATAAATTCAAAGTTAATGACTAGATTATTTTTGAATTTGCTACTCATCACTAAAAGTAGAATTTGATATTTAATGACGAGTCTTAAAATTAATTTTTCTTAAATATAAAATCTCATAATGTGAATATTAAAATTACGAGTCGGGTCTCTATTTTGAAACAAAAGAAATATTTTAATGTCTATAACATTGCACAATATTATTTTTATTATTTAATAATTTTTCAAATTATAAAAATAGAAAGGATAAATAAAGAATTATGAAAGATACATTTTTTACTGGATTTAGAATAAAAATAAAAATAACCTAAATAAAAAATAATAAGGATTTAATGAATATGAGATTCAAAGAAAGCGTGATTGTGAATGTGCAAGTGATAAAATGCAAACAAAAGTTACAAAACTGATAGTTATATAATAAGGTCAATAAATTTCAAAATGTCTATAATAAAAATTAAAATGTTCACAAAAACTATATGACTAAGCTTCAGTTAATTCATTGATTATTTCTTTTTAAATAAAATTTTTTTCTTAAAAAAATTTGAGTTTTAAAAAATATATAAGGAAAAAACATACTGTACCCTGTATACACAGCAGTGTATATGCAGGTACACTAGTGGAAATAAATGTAATATACCGTGTACACTGGTAAAAATACAAGAATACGTGGATATGCATCTTTTATATTAAAAAAATACAAATAAAATATAACTATTGTAATAAATTAATTAAAAAAACTTACTAAATTTTATATTAAAGATTATAAAAAATAATGTACATAAAAAATAAATTTTCTAATTATTTAATTATTTAATAGAAACTCTTAGAAATGTTATAATAAAATATGCATAAAAATTAGTTATTAAATATTTTAATTTTAATTTTAAGCATTATGATTATTATGCAATAAAAACCATTTTTATGCATAATATCTACAAAAATATATATAAATACTCATATTTTACTCTTAATAATATTTTAAAATTAAAATAAATATACAATAATATACAAGGAGATATAAATTTAATATTTTTATTTTACTTTTGATTGTTTTCTAAAATAAAAGGATATTTTAACATTAAAATAACTACGGTATACTTACTTATTTCTTTTTGTGGAATAATTGTTATTAATATTGTTTTTCCTTAACTTACATAAAGTCATTTTTATAATATTCAATTATCTAATAGAAACTCTGAGAAAATTATAATAAATATGTCTAAAATTTTGTCTTAAAGATATTTTAATTTTAACTTTAATAATTATGATATTTTACGCACTTTTCATGTATAATATATCACAATATATAAAAACATTATCTTCTTCTTCATGTATATATTTTATATTTATATTTTACTCTTAATAGTATTCTAAAATTTTAAAAAATATATATAATAATATATAAGGTTTTATATATATATATATATATATATATATATATATATATATATATATATTTTTTTTTTTTTATTTATATTTTACAAATAAAAAGATAAACTAAGTCAACATTAAAAGCAATTACTGTATGCTCACTTACTTTTTTCTATATAATCACTATTATTAATATTTTTTCCCTTAAATTATATAGAGTCATCAAGTGTTTTTATTTTTTTTACCACTAGACAGTGAACATTAAAAAGTTAGTTAATAAATATAAGCATAAAAATATCAAAGAAGTAACAATATTACAAAAATAAAAAAATATTTGTAAAATTTAATTTTTATTTTAAATTAACTATAGACAAAATCACTTTCCATTTGTCTAGACAAATTTGTAGAGGATGGAAATTAAAAAGTTGGTTATTGGATGAAATCATATTATATTATCAGTTACTAATCAAGAAATAACCCTTTATTAGCTATATATTAAGAAAAAAATATTAATATTGTTGTGTTGAAGTTTTAGTTACTTTTGATATATATTTTATTTTATTTCATAATATAATTAAGGATAAATTAGGTTTATGAGATGTGAAAGATTACCTAGTTACTTTATGAATGTCCAGTTTCAAAGATACAACGTTTTTTTCAATAGTTTCTCTTTGGATGATGTAGCTAGATATATTTTCATTCTTGGTAGCTACTCTTGCTCATCATATATGTCATAGCCTTCTTTGTTCTATAAGACTGATCATATATGTCATAGCCTTCCTTGTTCTATAAGGCCAAGCCATGTTGATACCTCTTACTTGATTATCTAAATCTCAAACTAGTTTACTCGATTCCTTTTAACAAAGCTATTAAATTCCTACATCAAGAGTCAAAACAATGGAGGCCAAAAATACAACTCCATTCCTCGTAGTTGCTTTCTTTGGATGATTTAAATTAGTTTAGATAATGAAATCATTTTCCAATCTAAGATCAAGTTCAAAGATTCCCCTCTAGTTCAAGAATTAAACACAAAAACCAAATCAAATGGAAGACATAAACATTTGAGTATAATTGCATAAACAAGAAGATAGTACAAGGAAATTATTGTTCCATTCAATTTGAACATAAAGAATCTTAGCTACTTGTGATTGGTAGGATATTACAATGCAAAGCAATAATACCAAATAACACAATATTACAATATAGAATTATATCTAATTTTGGCTTTTTATGACTCAATGTCTAAGACATTTATCTACTCTCTATTTATAGATTCAAACTACTTTGTTCTCTCTGAAAACTTTGCAATCAACATTGGTATGTTTCACTCAATTGATGACATTTTGTCATATCCAAGGTTTCCTTTATGTTTAGCCTCTTTGCAATGTGTTCAGTGGATTCTTTAACTCTCTTGGAGGGTTTCTTTTGGTGTTGAGCCTCTCTTCAAGTCACCTAACCCTCTAAAGCTCATCTAGTTAGTTAAACTTGTTATTTTTTTAGTCACTCAAACTCTGTGTTTGTATTAGTCAAGAGTGGCTTGTCAAAAAGAATATTTAGTTAACCCATAAGTGGCATGTGGAAAGAATACTTGAACAAGGCCAACTAAAATTGGTTGGGAGCCGAAAGAGTACTTATTTGTGCTTGGGAGAGTTAGCATGCTAGTAGAACTTCATTGGTTGGTTCAAAAAATATGTAGTTTGCATGATCATACAATCAATATGCATATGAGTATCTTTTCTCTGCTTGATCTTTTATATTGCACGTTATAATTGTTCAACTAACTAAAAAGGGAAGGAAAATTCAAAATCATACTTGCAAAAGCTTTTAATATATTATCTTATATCTATCTACGTATTGTCTAATAGTTCTTACACAAACTATACAAGCAAAAAAATCGCACAAATTTTTAAACATAATTCAACCCCTATTCTTGTTTTATTTTTGTTTTTCACAACTTGGATTTTTTGTTATGCTCGTACTCAAATGATTAAAGGTTATATCATCTTGATATGATTTGATTTAATAAGAATTCAATATTCAATTTTAACATTTTGACAACCCATTAAACTTATGCTTCATTCTATCAGTTTATTTAGTGTTCAAAATTGTTTGTGGAAATTTGATCACTTGAACCTTGTTTTTGAAAATATCATGTTAAACTTTATTGTTTTAAGCACCATGAAAAAGGGGTACTATTAGAGAAAAACCCAATAAACTATGTTTTGATTAAGTGTTGTCAAACAACAAAGTTGAAAATATGACCATACTTCACTTGTAAGATGAAAAGTAAAATGCAAGTGTTTTGTTTGTCAGACAATACATCACTATGCAATCTCTTTTATATTTGATAAGCATTGTTGTTCTCATACAATACATACGTTGTCATAAACTAACATTGTACTTCCTAAAATATCTTTGTGCTTATTTTATGTTGTGGAGAATGTTAGTTTCCTTCGTCTACCAAGAAGATTCAAAAAAGAATATGTGATATCAATAATCTCTTGGAATATAAAGTTGTTATGCATCAACATCGCCTTAGTGCTTGCTTTGTCAACTTTGGAAAACACTATCTGCCTTGTACGATTCAATGCTTTATACAATATCGAGTAAATTCACTTTGACAGAGACTTGATAAGCTCTACCAATTATTAGATCTTGCTTTGAAGAGGACAAAATCATTTAATACATGTATAAAGCACAATTAATGCACCATCTACATTCAAGGTGTTTAGATGCAAGGAAGATTTTCTAACGAGCAAAAACTACTCAATGGCCAAAAAAGGATTTAGGACTCTTTTCTTCAACACCTATAGAAATCTATATTTTAGGAAGTAGTGCAGCAAGTTCACATTGCAAAAGTGCCAAAACGTTTCTAGAATTGTTGTGCCATAAAAGCTTGTTAAGAACACTATTGTGTCCATTAATGAATGAGAAGAGAGAGTTTAATCCTTGTACACATCGAAAGACACTACCCTCTCTAATGAACGAATCCTAGGATCTTTTGATTACATCTTAGACAATCATTTGTCTTAGCCAAGGGTGACTAATAATACTTAGTGGGTTAGCTAGGAGTGTTACATTATAAAACAAAACTTGCTTTTTAGTTGAAGTGGCTAAGTGTTTGAAGAATACATGATGGGTTAACCAAGAATTACTACATTATGAAACAATACTTGTATATGTTAGTCAAGAGTGTCTATTAGCCGAAAGAATACTTGTGTTGTAACATGCAATGTTAGTCTGCTTAGTAGAATTCAATTTGTTGATTGAGAATTGAACGTAGTCCTTACCCATCTCGAGTATTTGTTTCCTTACCCATCTTCTTAATATTGCATGTTATTTCATTTGTGTCACTTACGAAGAATATTTTTTAAACGAAGTTTTTGAAGGTCTTTACAAAAACATCTACAAAGTCTAAAACAAGTGTTTTACTCCATATCATTAGGTATCATTAGACAATATTTATGAAACATTGCAGAAAAAATTAAACCAATTCAACTCTCTTTTCTTATATTTTGACGTATTTTTTACAACAATAAATCAAAATTAACTTGAAAATTTAGAAAAATCAAGAGAGAACTTCTACCCATTCTCTTATATTAAACTAATTTTAATTTGTAAAGTTCATTTAATTCTTTTCCTCACCCAAGAATTTGTTTGAATCAACAAAATATTTGTTTTCATAACTTTTGGTATAAGGAAACAACTATTGCAAAAACTTTCAAAATTTTCTCACTTTGAAAATCTTCTTAAAATGTTCTTTGACATTAAAAGGTAAAAGACTTCATTTGTGTTAAATTTGGACATAGAGGCTTTCTAAGATTTGCATCATTGTACTGCATAATGCTTAAAAAACATCATTTCATTGGACCACAATTGAGGAAGTGGACCATGGAAGATGTCCACAAGACTTGAATCATGTCTTTGATTGGAAAGAAAAAGGAAACCGAAAGGGAGAGTACAATGAAGAATAAGAAAGTGGGAAGAAAGTGGTTATGTCATTCGTGTAGTACAATTATCTTTTCTTTTTCATGTTTAATTTGCAACTCTGTTACACTAGTAGTAGTATATCATATTTCTTTTTCTCCTAATAGTTGAAGTCTTAGGCCAATCCAACTATTAATTTTTTTTTAATTATAAATCTTAAAATGAATAGAACGTGGTGGATTAAATATGATTTTAATTTCTAAATTTAGATGTAAAATTGAAATTTATCACTCTTCCAATTTTGACATTAAACTTAAAAAATAAATGAATATAATATTTTTTACCTAATAATATTAAAGAACTATATTCATTTATTTTTAAAATATAAAACATTTAAAAATAAATAAATTTTAATTTTACATCTAAATTTAAAAACTAAAAATATATTTACAATCTAAAAAGTTCCAACATTAAAACTTAGGCTATATAGTTTTTTTATTTTATTATTATGATGCTTTTTTTTTTTTCAATTTTATGCATTACTTTAAATGATCTCAATTTGATTTTTTTTAGTTTCAACATATCACTTTCGGTCAAATTTATATTTATAATAACAATAAATAATATGACATGACATATTTTATTGTTAAAGTTACATATCATTCATACATAGTATGGATGATATGTAATGTATGTTATTGATGTAACAATTATTGTTACTATTATTCTAATATCATTACTAAAAAACTGTATGAACTCATTTAAAAAAAAACAAAATCTAAATTAATAACATTCAAAACAATAAGATAAAATTGAAAAAACAAAAAAAAAAACTATATATGAACTCATTTAGAAAAAACAAAATCTAAATTATTAACATTCAAAACAATAAGATAAAATTGAAAAAACAAAATGCATCTTAGTGAAATAAAAAAGTCTATTTAATCTAAAATTTAATGTAAATTAAACTATTGTTTTATTATGATTCACTTAGTCCGTTACTTAGTTCGTTAGGTCCGATCCATTTTTAAAATCAATAATTGTATTAAAAACTATTCTATTAAAATACATTTATATATTATTTAATTGTCAAATTTAAAACCATCTTTTAAAGGGAGTTGAAATGGCTACTGCGAGATCAAGTCTAATTATCAGAGTTCATTGAAATTCTAATCTAATCATATCCATTTTAATATTTCTAGTCATAATTAATAGAGTTATTACGATTAGTTAGCATAGATTTTATTATAACCACTCTGCGTGATTTGCTGTTTTAGTAAAATATATTCATTATTTTTGGGATCTTTTTAGACCATATGAATATTTTTATTTTCTTTCTCAATCTTCCATTTATATATTTTAATTACTTAAGAAAATATCACACAAACACTTTATCTAAACAATACATAACCATCGTATAAAACACACACACACACACATATATATATATATATATATATATATATATATATAAAAAGTGAGGTGAGGATTTTAAATAACAATAATACTTTACATTTTAAATGGTTAGTAAAAACTTAGTAAGGTGGTCTCAATCCGAACAATATCTAAAAAATTTAAGGCCTTATGGAATTAAAAGATATTGTATACATTATTTTATTTTATATTGTTTTTGTACTATACTAGGTAGATATGACAGGTGAGGTACCCAGCCTTATCCATCAACTTATAGTCCTATTTGCTATAAATCATTGATCAACTATATAGAAAAATAATACATACATGATGGCTAAGGTTACATACCGGTAAATGCCACCTACTCTAAACTTAGGAAATAATACCCATCGTTTCATAGGCCTGATACTTGGACCCTGATCAGACCCACACAAGCCCAAAGAAGACCCAACGAGCCCAATACAGGCTCAACCTCTAAGCTAGGTAATTTGTGATTAATATTTTATAAATACAGGTGGACCCCAGCAATTAAAGATATGCATTCATTAATACTGAAAATTGATATTTGACTTCTAGAACTCTTGCTCACTTGATCATTGGAGTCCTTCCTACAGGTAACCTCCCTAATGTTCCATCCAGTAGCTGGATATGAAGACATGCCAAGCGAGATCGTAGAGTATCCGCCCGAGAGATTCGAAGATTAGGTGAGACAAGATTTATGTCTCATGATAATCTGTATTGTTTTGCAGGAACAATTTTTAATTTTTCGAGTTGTAAAATTGTGTTTTCTTTTACATTAAATATTAAATATTATAATGTAATTTGTAACATCTCATTTAATAATATGTGACTATTAAATAAAGAAGTTCATAATACATAACCAACATATAAAACACACACACACACACACACACACCTATATAATATATTTATACAATCATCCAAAAGGGATTTAATTATACAAACATAAGAATAAACTTAAAGATTTAACCACTAAAGGTTTCTATCAAAACTTTACGCATCTTCTATTCAACTAACTCAAGCCTCAAGCTGAAGACTTCTCCACATCCACTGATGCGTCAAGGCGGACATCATTCCCTGCTCACCACATTGGTGATCACAACAAAAGAAAATAAGATAGCACAAGACAAACAAAGAAAACAAACATGGTAAACTAGATGAATAAAATGATACATATGCATTATAAAACAGTCCATATACATATAAATTTTCAAATTCAAAGTATATAACACAACCACACAACATGTCATGTTATAAAGCAAACTCTTCTAGACTCAATATTATCTGGATACATGCACTTGTGTCAGACTAGCGAAGCCATGCAGTTGTGGTCATATAACCTGGTGTAGTGAGGCGAGCTACCACACACAGGGTTAATCCCTTTCATGATCATAAGAATAATGGAATCATCCTTATGACAAGACTTCATGCTACTCTCACCACCTAACCATTCTCCTTTACATGAGTATGAATAGCTTGTAGAGTTCAGAATAGACTCACAAAATGGATTAGTACTGATTGTCAAGACACACTCTAGTGAAACACATTACCAATTGGATTTCTTCCTCGGGAAATACCCTACAACCGCTCAAAACATACCTTTGTTTCATGATATAAACCAATAATGTCATATATGTAGTAATTCACTTTCGCCATAACACACCAAAGTTTAGCATAAAAAATAACTACTAGATTCTAATGTATTCGCTCAACGAGATCATTTATTCGCTAGGCAAAAATTTCACAGCTGTCCACTCGTTGAGCGATCGAATGGCTCGCTCAGCGATCGAATGGCTCGCTTAGTGAATAATCACTAGAGCTCATAGAGGTAACTTCCTTAAAAATCCGCTCAACAACTACATTTTCACTTAGTGACTACAAAGTCAGTAAGCACCCTGAATTTGGATTCGCTCAGCAAGCATATTCTCACTCAACAAGTCTCCATAATTCTGTAGAATTATTTCATTCCAGTCCATTCTAAGCAGTCCAACAGTCATTCTAAATGTAAAAAACATACCAAACCCAAATTCATCACAAACAACAGTACCAATTAATGTCAAATATAATAACAAATCAATCAATATTCCAAAGTAAGCATCATCACACCTAAAATCCATGATTCACACATCATATATCACTCAACATATCATATGCACAATCAAATCACAGTAAATTCATACAATTTACTCAAATATTGTTTCTATTAAAGGCAATTTACCAACCTCCTTCAAATTAATAGGATGCCCACACTAAACCTAGGAACAACACAACATGATTAGGACCATACCGTTAGAACCACAAATCATCAAAGGCTCACAAAGATGACTTAGACACCACATGTGAGTGAGAATCACTCACATGCAACAAGAAGATCAATTGATCATGAGAAAAGAACAGAAAACCAACTTTCTTAATTGGAGAAATTGATCCGACGAAAGTGGAGAGTTCGCCACGAGGATCAACCTAGTGGTCTTCAATCTTAAAAGAGATGAACATGTGATGAGAAATCCTAGAAAGAACTCTAGGCAGAGGCGATCCTTTTAAAGGACCGAGGGGAGCCACGACTCCCCTAACCTTTTTTTTTTTAAATTTATATGTATTTTAAAAATATATTTTTATATTATTTTATTATTTATATTAATTTAGTTTAGAAAAAGGTTTTTTAGGATTTGAAAACTGTGTTTTCTTCCTCTTCTGTTATTTTTTGTTCTGTTTTATTTGATTTCTTTCTTTTCTATACTTCTCTTTCTCATCTTTTCTTTTTATCTCAATTTTCCCTCTCAATCTCTCATCATTTTAAAAATCAAATTACACTAAGGCAAAATTAAAGAGTTAAGGAATATTTTGAACCGAATAACTTCTTCATTTTGAGTAGTTTATTTTTTAGCTTTTTTTTGTTATAAGCAATATGTTTTCCTCTTGTATGCGGCTTTTCTACATTATAGGTATATTTTTAGTTGTTACAGATAATAAAATCATGATATAATTATTGATAGAACTCTTCTGTGTGTAAATGGAGTTATTTTAGGCATTGAAGTTGTGTAAGGGAAAAACAATATTATTAAGAATTTACTTAAAGATAATGAAAGTTAATTATTTGGAAGTTGTTAATTTTATTAAAATATTGAGTTTTGGTTTTGAGATTTAGTTTGGAGTATTCATAATTTTTTCTTTTCCTAAATAGGTGAGAAGTGACAAATTCATATTAGAAAAATTACAGTAAAGAGTTAAAGAATTGATTCTTTTTTCAAGAAAAAGATTTGTGATGGATATGAAACAAAAATGTATCTACGTCAACTAAACCTGAAAAACTTCATAAGAATCCAAGAAGTGAAGAAAATGAAAAACAACTCTCTAAAATTGCTAGAGTTACATATAATGAATTTGAAAATTCTTTAGAACGTGATTCGGCGAAGTGTCAACTAAAAGATATTTTTCTGCAATAAAAATAATCAAGAATAGGTTGCGAAATAAGATTGAGCTTGAAATTTTAACAAGTAGCATGATAATCTATATTGAAAGAGATATTGCAACAAGTTTTAGTTTTAATTCAATTATTAAAGATTTTGAAGTCATTGAAATAACGTAGAGCAACAATTTGACTAAAAGTAAATTTTTCTTTTTAAGATATTATTATTAATGATAAACTTTATGTTTCACTTTCATATATATATTATTATATATTATTGTCATATTTTGTTGGATTCTACTATCATGTGTATTTGTTTTGAGTAGAGTAAATTGTGAGAGAAAATGATTTTTTTTAATTAGAAAAATAATTTATAAATAAAAAATATAACTTAGCCCCCTTAAATTTTTGTCCAAGTTCTGTCACTGATTATAGGAAAAAGATTTTTAGAGATGATGTATTATTTATAAATAATAAAACTCGTTTATAAAACATCTATTTATAATTTAACATTTTAATATTAAATTATTTGAATATTATTATTTTAAATACCCTATCCATTCTAAAATACCATTTTATGGGTCTTTACATAATTAGAAAATTTACTATCATTTCATGCATATTTTCAATATGTTATGCTATTCAACATGATCTTTTATAAATTATCATCCTTTGATTCTTCATATACTTGTTCTTGAACGGAATCAGGACTATTAGTATTTCTACATTATTGATCCATATATGTAATCATTTTTTTTCTCATAAATATAGTTATTTATTTTTGTATCTTTTCTATAAATGATAATAAATTTATCTAGAGTAACATAATGAAATTAATTTAATTTTCAACTCGTATTTTATTTAATTTTCTAAAATAAATTTTTTACTTGAATTAGCAGTATAAATAAAATAATACACTGTAACAAAAATAAAGCAAATAAAAATATGTTTTTTTCTTTTCCACAATGCTGGTTTATTCGGTGCAATCCACCGAGTAATTGGGTTGGTGACTTGTTAGTACATGTACTGCACTGCATTTGTAGTACTAACTATGTGCAAAAATCAAACGCACCCTCATCATATTAAAAAGTCAATTAGAAAAATCATTTTCCATAATTATGTCAGCAAAATATACCACTGTTGTATCACTTTCTTTTCGCATCTTTGTAATCTTGGCTACTGAAATTTATATATGATTGCACTAAACTATTAATTGTAAGGAATCACTTAAAAAGTGGTGATAGATATTTATTATATGAAACCGAGATCACCTTGGATTATCCCAACCAAGGAAATAGTGGAAAAAAGTTGACATGAACTTGCACAAACTTAGTGGAAGAAAGTTCATGAAGGTTGGCGGAGTACATCTTGGTTACTAGGAACAATAGTGAATAGTGTAAAATTGACCTCATACCAATTAATAACTTGACATATAATGTGACTGTCTATTGAAAATCGATAAATAATTTGACATTTCATAGGATAGACTTTTGTTTACGGAAACATTTATTATCTCTTAATACCTATAATTAATATGTGTTATTTTGGGAAGAATGATTTGAGGAAGAAAGTTGATCGATTTGAGTAGATTTGAAAGTGAAGTTTGTGTTGATTTTTTGAAGGGATTTGGAAGTAATGGTGAAATAGATTTGAAAGTAAAATTTGTGAAAGTTCCTGAGAGATTTGATTTATGTGACTAATTAAAAATCAAATTTAATAGATGAAATAGGTTGATTACCAAATTGTTCTTGATGTTAAAAGGAATATAAAATGATATTTAGATGAGTTGTAATTATTTTGAAAATATTTTTAATGATGAATAATATTATTAAAAACAATTATTAATTGAAATAGGTTCTATCAACACAACCAAAAATCTCAGAGAGTGGAATGGGTACCAAAATTAACAGAATCGATGCCATTATTGTTTTGAAAACTAGATTTGATTCCCAAAGACCTTGGATTTGATTCTGTTTTTGTTTTGCCTCCATGCACCAATGCACGTGATGGTTTTTTAGAGGATAGTTTGGTAAAATACCATTATTCACTTGCATATCTCTTCATTGAAGCAGTATGGGAAAAAATGACCTTCTCTTGTGGTTTCGCGCCTTCGCTTAAATCCAAATACACACAAAGGAACACATGAAATCATTGGTGATCATCACTTGCAATTCCCTTCTATGTTTTCACCCACACAAATGAACACAATATTAGGGATGACAAAGTGGACCAGACTAAATGGGCCAACCCCCCAACCTGACAAAAAATATACGGGTCGGGTTAGATATTTGAACCTGTCAACCTAAAGAAATCTGACCCACCTAACCCATCAACCTGTCGGGCTACAGACTGGACAGGGTGGGCTAACTCGTCAACTTGCATACGTTTGAGTAATTTGTTCACCCACCAAATTATACACACAACACAACAACAAAGGTGAGCCAGATCCAACAATTTTGTTCATCCACGAATGACGAGGGCGAAATCTCAAAGCGAGAGTAAGGACCAAATCCAGCAACGACGAAGGTGAGACCTGAGAGAGAGTGAAGGTCAGATCCAATAACGACAAGGGTGAGATATGCGAGACTGAGGGTTGCTTTGTTTGTTCGTAATGAACCTTCGATTTCCTTGCATGAGGGTTTCAAAATGGAGCCACCTCAATTGGATCATTAGAGGAATGAACACCACCGCATTGTTTGTCACTAGAGCCACCTCCGTCGATTGTCGTAGGCATCGAGACCAAAAGGTTTCGTGACACCATCTCCTTGTATTTTTTCTCCTCGCGTGTTATTTTGTTTAGGATTTAGGGTTTTCTTCTACGCTTGTTAAAATGTTGGTTGAAGCCTAATGTTGGTGGAACCCTAAAACTACAAAAAAAAATGTTGGGTAAACCCGTCAACTCGCCCAATGACGGGATGGGTTACCATTTTCAACTCATGTTTTACATTCGAGTTGGCCCAGCCCAGTTCGTTTTTTGTGGGTCAAATCAAAATGGATTGGGTTGGCTCATTTTACCACCCCTACCTATATTATTTTCAATATTGGAAAACTTTTTGTAGGGATCGAAAATTTTGGAGAATATTTAGATTATCATTCAGTACCTTATATGAGATCATAATTGCTAGAAGAACCTCCTTGGTCTCATTAAGAACATTTTTTGCGCCTATCATACGACTAGGAATAATTCTAGAAGGTTGTATGGTATTAATAACTGGAATGACAAGTGTCAATAGATAGAGATCAACAGAAGCTCAAACAACCAACAATAGTCAATTGACTCTTTTGACAGAATTGCAAAGAGAATTAGTTGAACTCAAAAGACAGAATGCCAAATAACTTATCACGTTGAGGCAAGAAAATGAAGTTATGAGAAGGAAACTAGCCGAGAAAACTCACATGTCCTACCAACCTGAAAATGATATTGATCAGGCCACCGAGAGAAAAACCTGGGTGTTACCCAAGCATATACTATTCAACTAGAAGAAGATCATTGATTTGATGTATCCAACACAATGATGTTGTGAAATAAATTTTGATGAAGTAAATATGAAGTTAGGCTACAATATTGATTAAGTTGTATTTAAATATTTGGCTTATCAAGTGGTGATTTCCTTGACAACCTTTTAGTTTGTTAAAGTGAAGTTTTAACAAGCTAAAATGTTGTTAGTTTCTTGAACATTTACTATGAACAGTTGATTTCACTAATTAAGTGAAACCAACCAATTATTCATTACATCAAATTGGTTAAATACATAAGAGATATGTCTATATATCATTATCTGTAGCTCTTTCGAAAACAAAAATTCTTTTCTGAAATCATTACTTTAAAAAGAGAGAGTTGGAGTATGGTATTAACAAGAAATTGTAAATATCATTCATTTTTTAGAAGAATTTTCTACAATGAGGCTTAGATGGCTTTCACATAAGATCGTGTATGTTGTGTTGTTCACTCTGTTAGGTTGTATTATTCAAAATTTTTTTCTAGTATTATTGTTTATACATTTGGTAGGATTCCAATATGTTGCAATAGGGTTTTGCATAGTTTTGTAGGCTTCTTGTAGGGTCCAGAAGCATTGAGTTTAAATTTGTATTGTGAAAGTCTTGTACCTTTTACTTTGTTGATTGATTTGTGGAACACTCTGCTTAGGTTGCAAACTAGAACTAGTGTAACTCTGAAAGAGTGAACCAATATAAAATCTTCTTGCATTTTTAGCTTTCTTTCTTTGAAGAACTTTATAAACATAAAATCTTTTTGTATGTACGTTTGGTTTCATTCTTTGTGTTTCACCAAAGGTTCTGTGTTTTCAAATATTATTGTTTGTAAATAGATATCGCAAGAAAATCAATTTGAAAATTATGTGTCCTTTTTTGAAATAAAATAATATTTTGTCCAGATATATATTTAATTGAATATATGTTTTAGATGGTTTAATAAGTGACTTTTTGGCAATGATTTTCTATATGTCTGATTGAATGGACTCAATAACGTTTCGCTTTTAAAACAACCCTTTAAGAAATTAAAAATTGGGTGTGAGTTCAATTCACCCCCCCTCTTGAACTCGGTCAAATATTTCCTACAATTGGTATCAAAGTAGGTTCTTGTAAGATTCAAGACTTTGGTCCTAACATATTATAAGTTTTCATAAACATGACCATGAGCAAGTTGCCCTTTCTTGAAGGAGCCTTTATTCATAGACCTCCTATGTTTAGTGGTGTCATATATCAATTTTGAAAAATAAGAATGAAAATTTTTATTGAGTCCATTGATCAAGGTATATGGGATGCAATTGTGAATAGTCCATTTATTCCTAAACATGTTAAAAAATTCACATGTAGAAAAACTGTGGAGCATGTGGATTGAAGAAGAGAAGAAAAAGGCACAAAATGATTGTGCAACAAAGAATATAATAACATTTCCCTTGAATCTAGATGAGTTCTTTAGAATATCACAATACAGTTGTGCTAAGGAGATGTGGGATGTTCTCAAGGTCAATCGTGAAGGGACGGGTGATGCAAAGAGAGTAAGGAAACATGCGTTTACTTAAGAGCATTAATTTTTTAGAGGCAACATGGATAAAGCATAACCGATGTTTAGAAATGATTTACACACGTTGTAAATCACTTAACTGGTCCGGGAAAATTTTTTTATGAAGAAGAACTGAATATAAGAGTACTAAAGTGTTTAGATAGAAGTTGGTAACCCAAGGTCATAACTATTTCTAAGTCAAAGGATTTATCAAGATTCACTACTGCCACATCGTTTGGAAAATTAAGGGAACATGAAATTGAGATGAATAGACTAAGTGAGCAAGAAAATCATGAGAAGAAAAACAGAAACATTGCCCCTGAAAAGTCTTGCTCAAAAGAAAGAAGCGAAGGAGTAATATAAAAGTACAATGACATTGAGAATCTAAATCTGCTCGTGGAGAAATTTGGAAATTTCTTGAAAGGAAAAGGTAAAGACAAAAGCAGGTATAAAAGAAGGTATGCTACAAAAGATTTGATTCTAACTCTTTAAACTTTACGTGTTTTAATTGCGGAAAATAGTGACACATCAAAATTGAGTGTCCTAACGTTAATTATGCAAAAAAAAAAGGTTATTGACAATAGAGAGAAAAATATGCCATAGGCTAGAAAAGCCTTATATTGCATGGGGAGATAATGATGACTCAACCACAAGCAGCTCATCTGAAAATGAGGAAGAAGAAGCAAAATTGTGTCTTATGGCTAGATATGAATCATCCACAAGTCAGGTAGGTTCGACATCTTTCAAGGATGAAAAAGATTATTATCAACTATTGCATGTATTTGAAAAATTACATGATGAAGCAAATAGATTTAGCTGTCTCAAATAACAGATTAAAAGATATAAATAATTGGCTAGGAAAGACCATGAACGAGCTTGAAAATGAATTAATCAATAAAAAATCAAACTTGAAAAACTTAGAATTGATATACAGAAAATCAAATTGTGTTTGTGAAAAACAATTAATTTCAAAAACCTGTGAAAATTGCACTATTTGGAAAACAACGTTAAATATCTTATTAAAATTTCTGCAAAGTTTACTATGGGAAAGGCAAATCTGGAAGCAATTCTAGGTTCTCAGAACTATGTTTTTGATAAACCAAGAATTGGCTAGAAAAACCTATGTTTCAACAAAACATGAAGAAGTTTTCAAATTTCTTCCCTTATAATAAGCCAAAATGTTATGCTTTTTATTGCCTAAGAAAGGGTCACACGTCTAAGAACTATAAAATGAGAAAAATTTTATGTTCCTAAAGGTATTTTTAAATGGATTCCAAAAGGTACATGGAAGAAAAGTAACTCTTTTGGGCCAACTTACTAAGGGTACCATATGCTACCTAAATCTATTTTGTAGGATAAATCAAGAGCCAAGAAGGACCTTTGGTATCCTGACAACAATTGTTCTAGGCATATGACTAGGGATTCTGACAAATTCATAAAGCCTACACACAAAAGTAAAGGCTATATTACATATGGTGACAATAATAAAGGAATAATTCTTGGTTTTGGAATCATTGGTGATGGAACTGGTTTAACAATAAAAAATGTGTTATACGTGGAAGGTTTGAAACACAATTTACTTAGTATAAGTCAGTTGTGAGATATAGGTTCTAAAGTTGTATTTGAATCTAATCATTATCTCATTCATGAAATAAAATCTGAAAGAATTATCCTCGTTAGAAAAAGGGTGAACAATATATATATGCTTGATTTAAATCATTTGTCATATGATCTTAAATGCTTAATGTCCAAAGAAGATGATACATGGTAATGACATAAAAGACTTGCACATATTGATATGGATTACTTAAATTGATTAAACAAAAAAGACCATATTCTTCAACACCTCCACCATCTCCATCATTTCTCCTCTCTCCACTTCATCACTAACACAACACCCATTATGTTTCTCGCCCCTCTTTCCATGCTCATCTCTAAAAGCACCCAACACCTCCATTTCCTCGTTTCCTTTCTCTAATCCATGTTCTTGATTCGAAATAATAACCAAAGAACAAATTAATTTATTGAAATATGTAAAATTGGTTAAATATGTGAAATTTAAAACCAAATCAGTTAAGTGTTTCCAATTTTCCTTCCATCTTGAAAACCCTTTTCGAAGTCAAGTACAAAATTTTTCCACATTCCATTTCCAATAAAGTATGTGTACTTACCCGACCCAACAAATGAACGTGGTCCAACAAGGATCATTCAACATTATTTGCCTAAAGTAGCTAAATAATATTAATAGATATATTTGTTGGTGCAGTTATTGTATATTAACAAAATATATGATCAAATCTCGATAGTTTGATTGTATCATAAATATCCTTTTATACCATATGTCAACAAAATATATGGTTAGTTAGTTAAGTAATATATTAATGTTGTTATCATGCTGATTTATCTTAGATGTGGTAAGTTTTTATTGTTCTTTTACTATAAATATATGGAGTATTTTCCCATAGAGTACAATGGCATTATCATATAACTACTATACTAATAGATCCTAAAGTCTCTTATTGATTTGAGCGTCAAAGAGTTGCAAGTGAATCTCCCCCTCTAAACAACAAGGAGTTTAGTTCTATCCATTAAGAACATTCTATAACTCGGATCTTCCCAAAGATTCATGCTTCAGATCTTGGTAATAACCATATGAAATTTCAAGTTTGACCCTTTTAGAATGATTGAATAAATACTATTTAAAATCATTGAGGAAGAAGGGAGTACAAATTCCTTGTGCGATGATATGGAATTCGGTCATTCAAATTGTAACACTTTCCCTTTTGCATTTCAAGTTTTGCCATAAAAATCCTAGAAGCGATTTTCTTTGGTTTCTGAATCGATAGAATAAACTTAGTAGACACAATATCTGTCTGGTGAGGGTGCACCTATTTCCTATTCAATGTAGATATTTGTTTCGACATAATTTTTGTTCCTTAAATTTTACTAAGATAGGGGAAAACAACAAATATTGTGAATGAGAAAAAAAGAAGTTAAAAATAGAGATGATTTAACTGAATAGATAAAATAAAAAAATAAAGATAGGAAAAAATCTGATACAGTGAGTGAGAAAAAAGAAGAAGGTAAAAATAGAGATTATTTAGCTGAATAGATAAAATAAAAACAGTAAAAACAAAGATTTTATCTTAGAGAAGGTAAAAGTAAAATATTTATTATTATCATAAAAATAAAAAGAGGTAGTAAAAGAGATAACAAAAGAGATAAAAAAATGAGATAAATTAAAAGTATAAATTGTTTTGAAGGAAAACAAATAAGAAAGAGAATGAAAATAAAAAAATTATAATAAAAAACAAAATAAATAATTTATTATTAATACTTGTATTATACTGTTAGCAAGTTATATAGGACTGATCCAAAATAGAATAGAACTTTTTTGAATAATTTAGAAAGAAGTTTGGAAAATTATTTTAATACTTTGTATTATATTGTTTAGACTCGTGTCCTATCTTTAAGATGGAAGTAATGTAAGGCCCACTTACATTTCTACTTTTATTTTAAAGGGGCTGTCCCAAATCAGTTAGGCCTAGGGCTGACTCAAAGGAAATCAAGGACCCTAAACTGCCCTAACTCCATTCATTCTTCTCACTTTCAAAAAATAACCTCCCGTCTCTTAGAATAGTAACACTCCTTTGCTAGGGTTTGGATTTGATCCAAGTTCAAGTGAGTTCAACCTCCTTCTTCCACTCACGTAAGTTATTTTTAGTGCATACTCTTCCCCTTTAGTTTGATTTTCGTGAATCTAGTAAGGGTTCACCATGGTAACCCATTTGGAATCGGTTTTTGTAAGGCCCGTAGAATTTAATTATTAAATAATTAATTAATTAATAAATGCGGGTAGGAAGAGCCTTTATGACATTAAATTCTGATTGGTATGACGTGGAAAAGTACTAGCTCAAATGGTTGAGAGTACTTGTTTGTGTGAGGGAAAATGGGTTTGAGTCCTATGTATGCCATTATGTGTTATTTAATTATTATTTTTTTAATGTTATGGTTGATCATGTTGAATGATGAGATAACTTTAGAATTTTAGTAATTATCGAGAAACATGAATTGGCTTGATGGTTATGCATCGATTTAGCATTGGCAAGGGTAGGGGTTCGATCCTTGGTAGAACCAAATTAAACTCTATTTTTGCTAAACGTAGTTTTTGGCTTGAATATGAAGGGATAGAGAAAACCCTAAGTGAGTGGGCAGCCAAGGGAGGCTGGAAAAGCAGCCGTAAGTGATTTTAATTAGAAATTATATTCTCTTTAATGCTATTTTCGTTTTTAGGACAATTAAGAGTAATTAACACATAATTAAGGGAGTTTTGAGAGAGAAAGAGAGAGCTTGGAGTGTTCTTGGTTCTGCACAATTGGGAGGCGAATTCAGAGTGTTTTAGTGCGTGAGAGGAGCATAGGAGTTGATTGGAGGGAGTGCTAAGAAGACTTTTGTTGCCTTAAAGAAGAACTTTGGATTTCTCAAGCAAATAGCAAGGAAACCAGGTTAGGGGAGTTTTCCACGTTAGATTTTGTATGTTTGATTTGGAATTACATGATACGTAGTGAATTGCATGAATACCTTTTGATCTGTTGCATTTTTTTTTTGTGTTTTCTGGAAAATTTCCAAAAATCGCCTGATTTGATTTGGCACATGCATTTTAACATGGTTCTAGGTTCCTGGAGAGAAATCGCCTGGCGACACATTCCCGGCCGTCAGGTGATGCATGGTGTTTACCAATTTCTGGGTTTCTGGATGATGGGTCTGGCGGTATTTAACTGAACCGCTAGGCGACACGAGCTAAATGATTCGTTTTTAGTGTTTTATGGGGGCTGGGTTAATTCTGATCGGAGGGAAGCTTAATTTTGACTATGGTGGAATGATTGGATGTCAAATGGTGTTGTAACACATAACCTTGATAGCTAAATGTAATGGAACAGTACGAAGATATAATTAGGGTTTGAAATTTGGAGTTTTAATACCTAGATATTAAGGATGGTTGATTTCACTCAAATTGTAGCTGGAAATTTGTTAAAATTTGATTATCGAATCACGAATATGTTGGTTTGTGGGAGAACACTTAAGGAATGCAAAGAGAGAAACAATGGGAAATGAGAGGGGACCCGATAGCTGCTAAAATTCTGGGAATTTGCCAGAATTGCTTGCTCTGCCTGGCGGCAAGGAGCTTGCCGTCAGGCGCCACCACAAAGAAGTGGTTTCTGCGTGGCTATTGGTGCAGTTTGGGGTATGGAAGGGGTCAGTGAAGTTAATTGAGATGTATGAGAAGGTAGGAAGTAGTTTGGTGGTTATGGTGTTAAGTGAAGAATTTGTGTTTGAAAAGAGGGCTAGCGTGTGAATCCATGAATGTTGAATAAAAATGGATGTTTTCGTATGGGATTTTAGATTGATCAAACCACTAGAAGATTTGGCAGGTAAGAAGTTTGTGATTAGGGAAGTATTATAGACTGAAGTGTCTAACTAGAAGAACGAAGTAAATACAAGTGATTTATAATGGCCATAACTGCCAAGGATCCTTAGAGTACAGGTATAGAGGGGGAAAATTTGCTATGGTATAGTCTTTAATGGCAAAACCAGCAGAATGTGAGCTTGTCAGTGTTGAACCTAAGTAAGATTGAAAGTGGTAAGCTTTGAAATTATGGTTCTAAAGTTACATAGGTACTATGTTGATGAGATATACTACAGAATTAACGTAGTGCATTTAGAGAAGTTCACTAAGGGTTTAATCGCCAGTTTAAACGTGCAATCTGACTCAGAAGAATAGAAAACCAGTATTGTGCAACTACTGGTATGTCGCCTGGCGGTGAGCTTTGTTCTGCCAGGCGATAGCATCAGGATCAGTGAGTGACTCGAGCTCGCGACGTCTGGCGTCAGGGTTAGTTATGCCCGGCGATAGAGACATAGACAATGGGCTCTTGGTACGTTTGCGCCTAGCAATAAGGGTAGACTCGCCAGACGGGGTCTGTAGCGTGGGGGTTTTCTGAGGCACTACGCGCCTGGCGATACGCGTCAATTGCCAGGCGGTCTGGAAGCGATAGTGCCTGGCGGTACGTGTCCCCCGCCAGGCGATTTGGCTGCTGCAGCTTTGGGTTCTGGATTTCTGAATGCGTGATCTATAAGGCTTTTGGTGATGCTTCAAAGGTGGGATTGCTGGGTTCCTTGAGTTGAGCTCGGAACGTATCCCTTGAGTTGAGCTCGGGATAGGGGTTGAGCACGTAGCATTCCTCGAGTTAAGCTCGGAATGGCATCCCTCGAGTTGAGCTCGGGATGGCGGATGAACACGAGGAACCCTTGAGTTGAGCTCGGGTTGGCGAGTGTTGCCGTTGTGAGTGTGCTGGTTGTGGCCAATACGGATGGGTCTAGAGAGATTGCCCTCCTTAGTAGTTAACTGACGAGTTTGGTAGTCTTAGGACATTGTGAACTATGTTCGTATTTGGGAACTCCACCTGGCGTTACGGTGTTTGATCCGTGGCAATGGTTTCCCGCACGTGCTCTATCAGTTGTGGCCGATAGGTATGGCAGCAAGTCACCTTGAGGTAATCACCAAAAGAGGTAGAACACGAATAACCTAGTTATGGCCAGGGAATATGGAATTGAATGAGGAATTTGTATTTGCTGTGTTTGCATAAAATATATAAGTGACTTATATATGCATATGAATATAATTATATGCTTTATCTGTTAAGCTCACCCTATCTACTTGTGATTGGCGATGATCGTGTACGCGGTACACGTGAGTAGATGATGTTGATGCAGGTGGTTCTGGTGAAGCTTAGCTACGGAGAGGGGATAGCTTGGGAGTTTTATCTTTATATATATTTTCTGTTTTGGAAATAAGTTATAAACTCTTTTGAGACGTTTTTGGATTATTCCCTTTTTGTAATTCTGGATATTGGTTTTATCATTAGCATTTATAAAGGTTTAAAATTCCCGCGTTGGGAAATGAGGTATTGTTAAATGCGACGTTATTTATTTTCTTTATTTTATTAAAAATTAGTAATATCCTGACGGGATGTTACAGTTTCCACTATTTTCCAGCTCCCAAACCCATTCTTGAAATTGTTGTGCTCATTCGCTTAAGTGTCGGAGTCGCTTGGCTGGCCCTTTCCAAGTAAGGGAAGCTAGGGTTTCTTATTTTAACCGTATTTTGCCTGCGTTTGGGTTCTGTTATGTATCTCTGGTGGTTGTATGGTGCCTACTTTGAAATGGATATGCTTGGTATACTGTTTTGGATGAATCTCGGATTTTACAAGTGTAGAGCAGTGAGGGAGAAATGCTATTTTCGCCCAAGCGAGCTCGTCTCGCCTAGGCAAGAGTAGCAGAGGCTTGCCCAGGGGTTTTCGCTCGAGCACTCGCTCAGGCGGAAAACCAAGTTTTTAAGCGAAAAACCATCTCGCTCAGGCGAGCGAGATGGCCTCGCCTAAGCAAGAGTTCGCGAAACCCCCAGAACCTCTATTCGTAGTCTCACTTAAGCGAGAGCCTGCAGCTTGAGCGAGAGTACCCCTCTCGCCTGAGCGAGGGCTTCTGGCTTGGGCGAGACCTGCTGCAGGCCACACTGTTTTCTCAATTGATTGTTATTGATTGTATGATTGGTTGGTTTGCTCTATTTAAAGTATGGGGTATGCGAATATGCATGAAATATCTGAGGTTATGAACTGGATTGATGTGTTGGTATGATCTTGGCATGTAAAACGAATGGGATGGTTGGTTATAAAAGTGGCATGGTTTTGGCATGAGGAATGATTCTATATTGATTAATGGAAACATGATATTGGTTTGGTTAGGGAAAAATTCCACGATAGTTTCGTGGTGGTGCCTCATTGGTTAGGGCGTAATTCCATGAATCTCTTGGTGAGATCTCATGGTGGTGCCTCAGTTGGTCAGGATGTAATTCCATGACCCATGCTAGTGGGAGTTCATGATGGTGCCTCATTTATATAATTTAGTAAGGATTCAAGGTAAGGATTGCATCCTGACACTCTAAAAAGTCAGTTAGTCTCACATAGAATGTGCTGAATCAAGTGGTGAGAGTAGCAGGAGGCCTGGAACACTTTAAGGGCTAAACTTGTGTGTGGGGGATGAGACACTGAACATTTAGCTCGGTAGAGCAGTTAAGACCACCACAAGTGCAAGCATCCGCTGAATCTGACTAATTATATGTATCTGGATGAGTCGTGTCTTGAGTCTTAACGAATTGTTTGCGAGCATAACATGATTGATCGATATATGCATGTTGGATTATGAAAGTGTATGTATTTGTATGATAAATCATTTCCTATTCCAGCTTACCCTTTTTTGCTTGTTGTATGTTCTGTGTGTGTGATTTTCTCTTTTTGTGATGATCATCAATTTATTGAAGTGAGCAAAGGCGAGAACTCCTCGTGGTCAACAGGGAGATGATGATTCCGCTGCTTAGCCTGTCTGGGATGGTTTCCGTTTCTTCGAGTTTTCATTTAAGGCCATGGCCCATGTATCATCTTGTTTTTAAGTATTAATTAATTTCTGTCAATCCTTCTACTTCGTTGTGTTTTGGCATCGTGGTGTGCCTTGTCTTCTTTTAAGTACCTTGGATACTTAAAGGAGTGACGTTATGCTCCAAACCTTTGCTCTTCATATTATATTGTATGACATGTCGTTTAAGTAAGTCTATTTATTAAATGGGAAATTAAAAGGAACACTGGAATCACCCAACTAATTTGGTTTTGAATTTCATGTTTAACCAATCTTACATATTTCAATAAATTAATTTGTTGGTTGGGTTATTTTGAATCTTGAAGATGGATTAGAGAAGGTAAATGAGGAAATGGAGGTGCCGAGTGTTTTTGGAGATGAGCACAAAAAGAGGGAGGGAAAAATGCAATGAGTGTTGTGTTAGTAATGGAACAGAGAGAGGGAAGATGATGGAGAAGGTGGAAGTGTTGAAGAATCTGGTTTGTGTGGATTGCAAAGAATGGAGGAAAAATGAAAGTTGGAGTGGGTGATGTTTGAGTGTAGGTGGACGATCAGGGTGACTAGAAGATAAATGTTGATGATGAGATTTGAAGAGGATGATATTGGGAGATGAACTGGAGAGGAAAAATTTAGAGAAAAATTAAGGTGGAAGAAGAAAATTCTTTAAAGCCCACATAAAAAAAGTATAAACGTAGGCGTGTATAAAATAACAATGGCTATATTAATTTGTTTTTAAAAGTTTAAAAATAAATTAAATCAAAATTAGAAGAGTGAATACATTCAATTTCACGTTATATTTTAGAAACTAAAAGTATATATA
>Ga0214544_1005357_pt1 | contig 24901 bp, 16 predicted proteins | sample CNSS3metaG_FD_160074 | JGI IMG/M metagenome (GOLD analysis project Ga0214544, IMG submission 160074) | Root nodule microbial communities from cowpea collected in UCLA plant growth center, Los Angeles, California, USA - CNSS3 | ecosystem: Host-associated > Plants > Roots > Nodule | place: USA... | reverse complement strand
TAATTGAGACTTTACATTGATTAATTTGTAAATCTACAACAATAATTAATTGAGCAATAATCTTTAGATAACCGATGATGAATCTATTTTGAAAAAGCAATGGAATCAATCTATTTTCTTTACTATTATTTCTATCTTATTTTATCTTTTTATCTTAATCCTCCCATATTTTTATTATTTTATTTGACTAACCGTTTTGTATACATTTTATAAAAACTAGCTTGTTAAAAATCAATTTCGTGTTCGTTGGGAGACGACTTTGGGTTGCTTTACCCTTTCTATTTTGTTGACTACTTTCTTAACAATACTGAAGTTGTTATAGTTTAGTAGTATTAATTTGAACGCGTCAACGACAGCGTTATCAAATTTGGCGTTGTTGCCGGGGAACACGGTTAGTATTTTTATCATTTTAGTTCTTATTTTTATTTTTATTCTTTTGATTTTATTTTTGATTTTTTTTGTTTATCACTAACATTTTGTTTTCTCAATTTTTGTTCTAACATTTTTTTTATTTTCTTTAGTTATTTTATTTTATTTTATTTGGTTATTTTTTTATGCGTAGTTTTTGTTTGAGGAATTTTGTTGGGAATTTTGTGAAACTAGTTGGGAAAAACTTTGGCCAAGGAAAGATAAAGTACTTAAGTTGTCCATTGAGATGCACCTCTCTTTCTTGGAAGTCTACTCAACAAGCTTTCAACTTATTTCTTTTCAGAAAACCTCTTTCAAAAATGCAAAATAATTTTTCATACGAAAATAATCAACAATGTGATTTTCAAGTGAACTATGATTACTATCCACAGTAACCACGTGATTCATATGATTATCAACAACAAATTGTCACACCTACTTCAGCACATGATATAAGTGAGTTAACTTTACGACAATTTAATGATTTATATCCTAGATCATCTTTTTTGGGATATGAGCAACAACCATATTTTGAGTGTCCACCTCAACAACCATATGTTCCAAATAGTTTTCAGCAACAATATGTACCACCATAATAATTTGAAGCAACCAATGGACCATCCTACAAAGAAGTTATGATACTAATGGGTGAAATTATAGAGAAATTAGAGTCCATGGATGAAAGGCTACGAGTTGATCAACAATGCAGAAATATTGAGCAAGAGTGGTACGAAAATAAGCAAATATTGTCTGATATGTTGAGGGATGCAAGTAAGAACAACTTCATAGAATTACTTGTAACTGTTAATACCACCCTTCAACCCCATCAGAGATTTCCTGAAAATCCAGATTTTAAAGCACTTCGTCATGAAATCAAATATATGCTTCTAAAGTTTGCCATCAGAGCTGAACAAATGTCTGAAGATTTGAGTCAACTAATGAATGGTACAATTAGAAAGTCACTTTGGAAGATATGATGAATATGATGATTGAAATGATGAAAATGAATCAGACATATCAAAAAGAGATGATGAATGCTGCCACACAAAGCTTGTAGAGTCATAACGCTGTCATTGACGCGATCAAATTAATACTACTTATCTATAACAACTTCAGTATTGTTAAGATAGTAGTCAACATAATAGAAAGGGTAAAGTAACCCAAAGTTTTCTCCCAACGAACATGGAATTGATTTTTAACAAATTAGTTCTTATAAAACTATACAAAAGAGATAGTCAAATAAAATAATAAAAATACGAGAGATAAAGATAAAAAGATAAAATAAGATAGAAAAGATAAAAACAATAGTAAAGAAAATAGATTGATTCCACTGCTTTTTCAAAATAGATTCATCATCGGTTATCTAAAGATTATTGCTCAATTAATTATTGTTGTAGATTTGCAAATTAATCAATGTAAAGTCTCAATTAATTTGTTGGCGTTCTCACTTTTAACCAAAGTACAATCTCAATTAAAAGTGAGAACTTTTAGATTATTCACAGTAAATTCAACCAAAGTACAGTCTCAATCAAATTTTATTATGCCTAATCATGTCTATTCTTTTATCTCCTCACCAAATAAAAAGCTTAATTAATCAAAGTAAAGTCTCGATTAATTTTCGTTAAAGGAAATACCTTTAACCAAAGTAAAGTCTCAATTATTGGGAAAAACTCATTCAATCACATGAAAGTTTCTAAATAAAAGCAAAGTAAAGTCTCAATTGAATTTAAAAACCCTTTAACTCATATGATTAGCATGCGTGTAGATTTAAAATCATTACTTTTTACGTGATTCAAAGATAAAAGACATAGATGAAATTAAACCTCAACAATAATAAAAAGGACAAAGAAATTATTTCATTCTAACCTCAGAATCCATAATGAAATTACAATGGAATCAACCTAAGAAGTTTAGCAATCCATAGAATGCAAAAGTAAAATAAAAATATAAAGAATAATAGAGAGAGAAAGGAAACGAAATTAGCCCCCCCTAAAGGGTTCCTAAACTCCGAAGTCTCGAGCTTCTCTTCTACTTCTCCCTTGGTCTTTTTATATAGGACTTGGACTGGGCTTTTCTGTTGCTAAAATCTCTCAAATATCTTTTAAAATAAATATAAAGATAAATATTTAAAAATATTTGGAGAGATATAGACTATTTGACAAATATAGTTGGTTGATAATATCAATATCTAATATAATTAAATTAATTAATTAAAGATATATGATAAATTATCACCAATTAATATTTGTATTAATTTTCCAAAAAATCCCTTTGCAATCTCCTTAAATTATCTTCTAAATAATCTAATATCTTCAAGATATATTTGTTTTTTGTGGAACTAAAAAGATTCAAGAAGATCTTGCATATTTAAAAAGATTTGGTAGTTATTATCTTTTAATATTTTATGATATAATTAAATAAGATAATTATTTAAAAATATCAAATAAAATATCTAAGATATATTTTTCCCAAATTATCTTCTATCATAAAGATAAAGAAAACCGCAAGGTCCAATTTATTGTTTCTCTATTCTTGGTTTAGCTAAACTTCTTCACTTTTTCAAGCTTTTCTTGTTGTCTTCATGCAATGCTTGGCTTGGATTTTGGTGCTTTTGATAATTTCTTATTCTTGGATTTATCTTTAAGGTGTCATGAAGCTTTAATAAATTTATTTCCACACCTCCATGAGCTCAACTTAGTTGCAGCTATACTAACACACCTCAAAATATCCAAAGAACATTTATGCAATTAAAAAGCTATTTTTAACATGTTTTTGTATCTCATGGTCAATAAACCCAATGATAGGAAATCCCAATTAAATCAATCTTTAAGCACACAAATTCAATTAAATACCCAGAATTAAACATTAAAAGTGGCCAAAAATACGCACTCATCATAACAACACACGTATCCTTTTGCACTCCTTGGCAAAATTGAGCAATTTCAAAACTTTATTTTGAGGTATTTTACTTCATATCAACACTGGATCAAAGGAATGAACCGTACTTGAGACAAATCAATATTATAGAAATCAAATTACCATGCATAAACAAACGGAAAGATTCTATTTTTCACACATGAGTTAATCTTTTGAATTCACAAGACATTCAATTATGAAAGAAAGCACTCAAGTTAAATGTGTATTTTCTCACCAAAATTCACTCAAGTGTTTTGGCTTGTGTTTTCACTCAAAATACCCATGTAAGTAAACACTACTAATACTTAACAAGACTCTAATATTCACAAACTTTCAGAAAATATGCATTCAAAGATCATGAGGACTTTTCACAGGTTATGATGAGGCCAAGGCAAAGGTAGGAAAAATTTTAGAATTTTTGGGTTTTTGAAATAGTAATGTTGGAAGAATAATGGAGCATAATTTCAAAAATAACTCTTTTTCGTTGATTGCTTTGTTGCTCTCTCTTTTCTAGAAAGCAATCATTTTTTTCATTTCAACACTTTTTCATCAATAATTTTTCCTTTTGCCATTTTTATTAATTTGTGGGTGAGGTACTCACCCACACACTTTATTCCTCAACCAATCCTATCATAATCTACTAGCTCCTTTCTTCTTTCCTAAGATAAGGAAAAAACATGGTCTTTCTCTTTTTAAGGGTTTACAATGGGCTTAAAACAAGAAAAAGGAGGTTTAAAGCTCAAAGGGGCTACCAATGGATTAATATCAAGGTGGGCTTATTTGGCCAAGTAGCTAAAAACAAGAAATGCCTCAATCATATCAAATCATGCATATTCACCTAAGTTGCAAAATAAAAGAATAAGCTAAACATTTGAGTATAAACAAACATGAGCAAGTCACTCAAGAAAAAATAGGAATGACACATGGCGGTCCATCCTTTGCATTAAGGCTCAAGACTCACAAGGTCAAAACTCTTTCATAAAAGATGTAATCAAGAAATTCTCAAATCAACTCAATTAGTAAATCATAGAAACAATCCACTCATATCAACATGACTTTTATTTTTTCCAGAATTATGATCATCCCAATTATTGAATCAAATCCTAAAAATCCAATGTTAATATGTTTTATTGAAAGCAGGGAAATATTTTTGGTGGATTTTTTAAGAGACATTTAAGTTTCACTTAGTAAAAAGTTAATACTTTCACAATTTTTTCAAAAAGAAATCACAATATTTTTTATGAAAACAAAACAAAAATTGAAAAACAAAAAAGAAAAAAAATCCTACCTACAGTTTGTCTCCCCTACACTTATTTCAAAAGAAATGTCCTTGATGGACTTATTTTAGGGAGGAAACAGAAAATTTGGGACTTTTGGCTCAATCTAGCCCTATGTTAAAATTTATTTTCTTTAATTTTATAAAGTATAAGTTAGCTTGTACAACAAAAACACATATTTTTGAAATTTTTTTAATATTTTTAAAATTAAAAACAAAAACAAAAAACAAACATGCATACATGCAAATTAACTTTTTTATTAACAATGATTTCAAAAGAATTTGAATCTAACCTCTTTTCCTGTTGCAGCAACCTTTCTTCTTTTTCTGCAGCCATGTCAACAAAGATAACCACTGAAAACTTATTTGCATCATTCACATCAACAAACTTGATGTGTGGAGTGTGTGGCTTTAACTCAACTTGAGCATCATTAGAAGCATTCGAATGGTTAAGCGGATCATTAGTAATCCTCATAATTTTATCTTCTGAGCAAAAATTTTCACTTGGTGTTGTTGACTCTGCTGCTTCATCATTAACCAAGTCAGTTGCAATAGTAGATGCTTCAGATGCATCTTCAATTTCTTCTTAAATTTCAGCAACATCCTTAATATGTCCATCAGTAGACATATTACTATGAGCATCACTATATCTATCAGTAGATATATCACCGTGATGTGATTCTGGTGTTGGTTGATCCAACATTTGAATCGTGTACTCATTCACATTAGTGCTCAATTGTTCCATCCTTTGATTCATGCTCCTTAACATTATCATTTCATCCCTTTGCTCAACTATTGTCTTCATAAGTTTTTCTAAGGTGGCCTTCATAACTTTGTCTTTCATTAGCTGACTTAAATCTTCTGACATTTGTTCAACTCTAATGGCCAACTTTAGAAGCATATCTTCTATTTCTTGACGAAGTGCTCTAAATTATGAGATTTAATCTCAGATGGCATTGGAGGGTAGTATTAACAGTACAAAGTAATTCTACAAAGTTGTTGTTACTTGCATACTCCATCATGTCATACAACACTTTATCATTTCGATACCATTTTTGCTCAATATCTTCACATCGTTGATCAGCTCGCAACCTTTCATCTATGGTGTATAATTTCTTTCTCAGTCCATCCATTAATAACATAACTACCTTATAGGATGGTCCATTGATTGCTGCAACTTGTTGTGATGGTGCATGTTGTTGTTGTTGAGAACCAAATGGAACATGTAATGACTGAGGTGGACACTCAGAATATGGTTGTTGCTCATGGTATGATGGTTTCTCATATTCCATAAAAGATGATCTAGGATACAGATCATTCAGTTGACGTATAGTTAACATACTTAAATCAGGTGCAGAAGTAGGTGTAACAATTTGTTGTTGATAATTGTATGGATCATGTTGTTGCTGTGGATAATAATTATAATTCACTTGAAAATCACACTGTTGATTATTTTCATATGAAAAAATATTTTTCATTTTTGAAAGAGGTTTTCTGAAAAGAAATAAGTTGAAAGCTTGCTGAGTAGACTTCCAGGAAAGAGAGGTGCGTCTCAATGGACAACTTAAGTACCTTGTCTTTCCTTAGCCAAACTGTTTCCCAACTAGTTTCACAAATTTCCCAACAAAAATCCTCAAAAAAAAATTATACTTTTAAAAAAATAAACTAACTAAAAAAATAACAACTAAAGAAAATAAAATAAAATAAATGTTAGAAAAAAAAATTAAGATAAAAAAATGTTAGTGATAAAATAAAAACATAAAATCAAAAGAATATAAAAAAATAAGAACTAAAATGATAAAAATTCTAACAGTGTTCCCCGGCAACGACGCCAAATTTGATAACGCTATCGTTGACGCGATCAAATTAATACTACTTATCTATAACAACTTCATTATTGTTAAGATAGTAGTCAACGTAATAGAAAGGATAAAGTAACCCAAAGTCGTCTCCCAACGAACATGGAATTGATTTTTAACAAATTAGTTCTTATAAAACTATACAAAAGAGTTAGTCAAATAAAATAATAAAATTATGAGAGATAAAGATAAAAAGATAAAATAAGATAGAAAAGATAAAAACAATAGTAAAGAAAATATATTAATTCCACAGCTTTTTCAAAATAGATTCATCATCGGTTATCTAAAGATTATTGCTCAATTAATTATTGTTGTAGATTTGCAAATTAATCAATGTAAAGTCTCAATTAATTTGTTGGCGTTCTCACTTTTAACCAAAGTACAATCTCAATTAAAAGTGAGAACTTTTAGATTATTCACAGTAATTTCAACAAAAGTACAGTCTCAATCAAATTTTACTATGCCTAATCATGTCTGTTCTTTTATCTCCTCACCAAATAAAAAGCTTAATTAATCAAAGTAAAGTCTCGATTAATTTTCGTTAGAGGAAATACCTTTAACCAAAGTAAAATCTCAATTATTGGTAAAAACTCATCCAATCACATGAAAGTTTCTAAATAAAAGCAAAGTAAAGTCTCAATAGAATTTAAAAACCCTTTAACTCATATGATTAGCATGTGTGTAGATTTAAAATCATTACTTTTTACGTGATTCAAAGATAAAAGACATAGATGAAATTAAACCTCAACAATAATAAAAAGGACAAAGAAATTATTTTATTCTAACCTCAGAATCCATAATGAAATTACAACGGAATCAACCTACGCAGTTTAGCAATCCATAGAATGCAAAAGTAAAATAAAAATATAAAGAATAATAGAGAGAGAAAGGAAACGAAATTAGCCCCCCCTAAAGGGTTCCTAAACTCCGAAGTCTCGAGCTTCTCTTCTACTTTTCCCTTGGTCTCTTTATATAGGACTTGGACTGGACTTTTCTGTTGCTAAAATCTCTCAAATATCTTTCAACATAAAGATAAAGATATATATTTAAAAATATTTAGGGAGATATAAACTATTTGACAAATATAGTTGGTTCATAATATCAATATCTAATATAATTAAATTAATTAATTAAAGATATATGATAAATTATCACCAATTAATATTTGTATTAATTTTCCAAAAAATCCCTTTGCAATATCCTTAAATTATCTTCTAAATAATCTAATATCTTCAAGATATATTTGTTTTTTGTGGAACTAAAAAGATTCAAGAAGATATTGTCATATTTAAAAAGATTTGGTAGTTATTATCTTTTAATATTTTATGATATAATTAAATAAGATAATCATTTAAAAATATCAAATAAAATATCTAAGATATATTTTTCCCAAATTATCTTCTATCATAAAGATAAAGAAAACCGTAAGGTCCAATTTTTTGTTCCTCTCTTCTTGGTTTAGCCAAACTTCTTCACTTTTTCAAGCTTTTCTTGTTGTCTTCATGCAATGCTTGTCTTGGATTTTTGTGCTTTTGATAATTTCTTATTCTTGGATTTATCTTTAAGGTGTCATGAAACTTTAATAAATTTATTTCCACACCTCCATGCGCTCAACTTAGCTGCAGTTGCACTAACACACCTCAAAATATCCAAAGAACATTTATGCAACTAAAATGCTATTTTTAACATGTTTTTGTATCTCATGGTCAATAAACTCAATTATAGGAAATCCCAATTAAATCAATCTGTAAGCACACAAATTCAATTAAATACCCAGAATTAAACATTACATGAGGGAAAAAATATGCACTAATCACAGGGTCAGTCTGAAAAACCGATAGCGGGATCACATCACATTGATATATCTCGTGATCAATATAATGATTTTCATAGTAATATGTCTACTGATGGACATATTAAAGATGTTGGTGAAGTGTATGAAGAAATTAAAGATTCTCACACAAACATATTTGTTGATGGATATGTTGATAATGCTCAATGTGAATATAAAGTTGTACCCGTTGATGAGGATATGAGTACAAATGATCATTTTCAACAGTAAAGTTATGAGGATAATACAATAGAGGAACCAAGTCCAGTTGTAGAGACAACTGTATTCGAAGATGCAGCTGAAGCATCCACTATTGCAACTGACTTGGTTAATGATAAAGCAGTATAGTCAACAACACCGGGTGAAAATTTTTGCTCAGAAGATGAGATTGTGAGGATTACTGATGATCCACTTAACCATCCGAATGCACCTGATGATGCTCAAGTTAAGTTGAAGCCACACACTCCACACATCAAATTTGTTGATGTGAATGATACAAATAAGTTTTCAGTGGTTATCTTTGTTGACATGGCTGCAGAAAAAGATGAAAGGTTGCTGCAACAGGTAAAGAGCTTATATTCAAATTCTTTTGAAATCATTGTTGATAGAAAAGTTAAATTGCATGCATATTTGTTTTCTGTTTTTAATTCTTGTGAAAAATTTAAAAGAATTTCAAAAATATGTGTTTTTGTTTTTAGTTTTTATAAAAATAAAAATGTAAAAATTAAGAAAATGGTACAAGCTGATTTGTACTTTGTAAAATTAAAGAAAATAAATTTTAACATATGGCCAGATTGAGCCAAAAGCCACAAATTTTTTCGTTTCCTCCCCAAAATAAGTCCATCAAGGACATTTTTTTTTTGAAATAAGTGTGGGGGAGACAAACTGTAGGTAGGATTTTCCTTTTTTTGTTTTTTTTCATTTAAAAAAAATTGTGATTTCTTTTTGAGAAAATTGTGAAAGTATTAACTTTTTACTAAGTGAAACTTTTAAACAATATGTCTCATAAGAAATCCACCAAAAATATTTCCCTGTATTAAATAAAGCATATTGACATTGGATTTTGGAATTTGATTCAATAATTGGGATGATCATAATTCTGGAAAAATAAAAGTCATGTTGATATGAGTGGATTGTTTCTATGATTTGCTAATTGAGTTTATTTGAGAATTTCTTGATTAAATCTTTTATGAAAGAATTTGACCTTGTGAGTCTTGAGCCTTAATGTAAAGGATGAACTACCATGTGTCATTCCTATTTTTTCTTGAGTGACTTGCTCATGTTTGTTTATACTCAAATGTTTAGCTTGACTCTTTTGTTTTGCATCTTAGGTGAATATGCATGATTTGATATGGCTGAGGAATTTTTTATTTTTAGCTACTTGGCCAAATAAGCCCACCTTGATATTAATCCATTGGTATCCCCTTTGAGCTTTTAAACCTCTTTTTCTTGTTTTAAGCCTATAACCTTGAAAAGAAAAAGACCATATTCTACCTTAGAAAGAAAGAAAGAGCTAATGGATTGTGTTCATGAATGGTTGAGGAATAAAGTGTGTGGGTGAGTACCTCACCCACAAATTAATAAAAATGGCAAAAGGAAAAATTGTTGACGAAAAAGTGTTGAAATAATTTTTCTCTAAAAAAAAGAGAGAGCAACAAGCAATAAACGAAAAAGAGTTGTTTTTGAAGTTATGCTCCATTATTCTTTTTATATTTTAATTTCAAAAACCCAAAAATCCTAAAATTTTTCCTACCTTTGCCTTGGCCCCATTATAACCTGTGAAAAGTCCTCATGATCTTTGAATGCATTTTTTCTGAAAGTTTGTGAATATTAGAGTCTTGTTAAGTATTATGAGAGTTTACTTACATGAGTATTTTGAGTGAAAACACAAGCCCAAACACTTGAGCGAATTTTGGAAAGAAAATATACACTTTATCTTGAGTGATATCTTTAATATTTGATTTTCTTGTGAATTCAAAAGATTAACTCAAGTGTGAAAAATAGAACTTTTCCGTTTGTATATGCATGATAACTTGATTTCTAGAGTATTGATTTGTCTCCAGTGATGTTCATTCCTTTGATCCAGTGTTAATGTGAAATAAAATACCTCAGAACAAGTTTTGAAATTACTCAATTTTGCCCAGGAGTGCAAAAGGATAAGTGTGTGGGTATGATGAGTGCATATTTTTTCCCTCATTCAGTGTTTAATTCTGGGTATTTAATTGAATTTGTGTGCTTAAAGAGTGATTTAATTAACAATTCTAATAATTAGACTTTTGAGCTTGTGTGATAAAAATGTGTTAATAAGTGATTTTTAGCTACATAAATTATTTTTGGATATTTTAACGTTTGTTGATGCAGCTGAAGTTAAGATTAAGCTCATTCAAGGTGGGAAAATGAATTGATTGAAGTTACATAACACCTTTAAATTAAGGCTGAAATTAGCAAGTTCTGGAAAAATCACTTATGCACCCCAGTTTTTACTTATTCTGCACCCCCCTACCACTTAAACCCAACTCACTCAGATCATGCCATGTGGCAATCCTCCACTTATTAAACTAACCAATTAGAGAAGGACACTGTCATGATCTAGCAACTCAAAAACTCAAAATTTAGCCAATGAAGTAGTGCCACGTCATCATCATCTTCTTCCCTCAAACCCTAGGCACCTTCATCCAATAGTTGCACCTTGCAGCTGCCATCATCACCATCGCGAGCACCTGCAACGCACTGCAGCACCTACAGCTACAACCATCGCCAACCAACACATCCTATCACGGCCACCTCCATCATCTTCAAGCTGCACAAATCTGCAACAGAGTCGCAACACCTCGCGCCACTGTGAGCCGCCATCGTCACTGTTTGGACTCGCGACGCACCAGCAAGAACAACACCACTTCCATGGCAGCACCGCAGCAGTAGTTCGTTCACCCATCACCACCATGAGTCCCTGCCGGAAAACCCAAAACCAGCAATCACCAAATGCAGCGGAATAAAGCAGCCACCGTGAACGCCAATACTGCACCGCTCACCATGACACCGAAGGACCACCAAAAACCAGCACGAGTAAGTCGATAATGAAGAACGCATAAACCACCAGTGCAGAACCTTCGTCGGAGCAGAAAATGCACCTATTCGAACAATAAAGCTTCACACACCATTGATGATCATCAAAGCTTCATCGTTGTCGGCAACAACGCCATTAGAGCAACTACAAGCATATGCGAAACCCTAATTTGGGAGAGAGAAGGAGCTGCCACGTGTCATCATCTCAATGGACACTGAAATGGTTAAAGTTGGTCAAATCTGGTCAAAAAGTCAAAGACTAGTTAAAGGAGAGGGGTTTAATTGCAAATATTGATTTTTTTTGTCTCTGCAAAATTGGACTACAGAATTGAAAATGGGCTATTTAAAAAATTAATACAAATATTATTTGGTGATAATTTATCAGATATCTTTAAATAATTAATTTATTTAATTATATCATAAATTATTAACCAACTATATTTGTCAAATAGTCTATATCTCTCCAAATATCTTTGAATATTTATCTTTATCTTTATTTTAAAAGATATTTGAGAGGTTTTAGCAACCGAAAAGCCTAGTCCAAGTTCTATATAAAGAGACCAAGGGAGAAGCAAAAAGAGCAAGCTCGGGACTTCGGAGTTCAGGAACCCTTTAGGGGGGAGCCTAATTTCGTTTCATTTCTCTCTCTTTTCTTCTCTCTATTCTTCTTCTATTTTTATTTTGCATTCATGAGTTCTAAACTTTTTGGGTTGATTCCATTGTAATTTCTTAATTGGATTCTGAGGTTAGATCAATTAATTTCTTTGTTCTTTTTATTATTGTTGAGGTTTTCATTCTTCTATGTCTTTTATCTTTAAATCACGTAAGAAGTAATGATTTTAAATCTATATGCATGTTGGTCATATGAGTTCAAGGGTTTTTAAATTGAATTGAGACTTTACTTTGATTTTATTTAGAAACTTTCATATGATTAAATGAGTTTTTACCAATAATTGAGACTTTACTTTGGTTAAAGGTATTTACTCTAACTACAATTAATTGAGACTTTACTTTGATTAATTAAGCTTTTTATTTGGTAAGTAGATAAAAGAATAGACATAATTAGGCATAGTAAAATTTGATTGAGACTGTACTTAGGTTAAATTTACTGTGGATAATCTAAAAGTTCTCACTTTAATTGAGACTGCACTTTGGTTAAATATGGTGTCTAGAGCTTTGGTTGTCCTTAAATATGGTGTTTTCATGTTCTAACCTTGTTTTTGTAGCTATCTTTGAATGGTCCACATAAAAATAGTGCTGGCAGCAACGTGTGCGTTTTTGAAAAAAATATTGCAGCTAGCTCAGTGGTTCAAAATTAACGTTCGTTATATCAAAAGAAATATCTGTGAGTCTAGTTTCCAACACAAAAAGAATGAACTCATTTGGAGTTCTGTGAAGAGAGTTATGATCAAATGAATGAGCAAAGGTCAGAGCTGCCAAGAATACGAAAAACAACGTTTTCATGTTATGTTATGGCAATTTTGGCTTCGGTTTTGTGACTCTTTTTGCTCCTAAATGTGGTTGGATAACATGTCTTTGGATGCTTAGTCATTGAACTTCAAATCCATGAGTTTAAATGCATCATAGCTACATGTTTATGTCTTTATGTATGTCATGTTGAGTCTTTAAATGTGCCTAACTTTTGCTTGAGTCATATGTCATATGTTAGCTTGAAGTTTTCTTGTTCTTGTTATTCCAAGTATTTGAATATTGCATTCACCTTATGTCTTGTTTGATGTATGCTCCTTGAACTTGATTTTGGCCTAAAAATTTGGGAACTAAGTGTCCAAGCCACACAAAACACCATTCTCATCATTTTGTGAAACTAGTTTTTGAAAGAAGAAAAATTTTGGTACACTTTTACAATCTTACCTAGAGCAATATGGCTCTTTGATGAACCAAAATTGTGTTTCCATTAAGTGTTATGCTACTAGTTTTCATATTTGGGTGTTGGGTGATATTGACTAATTAATTCCATGCTTAAAACTTGGTTATGATCTTTATTGGTGTATGCATGATTTGAGACTTGGTGATGCATAGTTCAAGTATTTTTCCAATAGAGTCTTCTCATGTGCTTTTCTTGCTTGTTTTGATTTGAAGTTTTGTCACCTTGATATCCTTTCCTTAGAGTTTAGCTTTCTTGCCTTTAAGTACTTTTATTGATTGTCTTTAGATTCTTTGTTTTGTCTTAGTAGTTTTCTTCCTTTGCTTTCCTTTGAGTGTAGTGGCCAAGCCACTTGAACTTGTCTTGAAAAGGTTTCCAAAATCTTTGAAAGCATTTCACTCCTTTTTGGTGGATTTGAGTGTAGCCTTGCCTTGTTGCTTTGGGGGAGAGTGATCAAAACACTTGGGCTGTTTATTTTGACCACACTTGGTCACGGGTTTCTTATCATTTGCTAACCAACTTCTTTACTTGTCTCGGATTTTTGGAGTTGTTTTGTAGGAAAACATGGATTTGAGTCCAGTTTTGGAGGATGTAAGAGAGGGAGAAGGTTCGGCTTCTCCATACTCACCTTAAGTGGTGACTCCCGTGGCACATCAAGGGACCATCATTGATGTCACTAGCCTCCTCCAACAAATGGAGCTTAAAAGGCAAGAAGATAGGGAACAACAAGAGAGAGCCTTTCAAATATTCATGCAACAACAAATGCAACAAATACAACAAGTGCAACAACAAATTCAACAAGTGCAACAACAACAACAAATCCAACCAAGAGAGGAAAGAAGGGCAAGGAGGCGATCTCCTTCCGTGGACTCCTATGGAAGTGAGGAAAGAAGAAGAAGGCCCGGATGGGGTGGAGAAAGAAGGCACCAAGTGCAACATCAAAGGCAACCTCCTCCCATCAAAATCCCAAAGTTCAAAAGAAAACATGACCCCAATGCTTACATGGAGTGGGAACAAAAAGTGGATCAAATTTTTAGCATTCATAGAGTTAGTGATCAAGAGCAAGTAGAATTGGTAGTTTTAGAGTTTGAAAAGTATGTCATTACTTGGTGGCATCAAATTTGTATGGACAATTATAACCAAGAGCCACCCGCGGCTTCTTGGATGGACATTAAAGTTAAAATGCGCGAACTTTTTAGACCTTCCTATCATAGGAGGGAGACTCTTTTGAAGCTCCAAAGGCTTCAACAAGGGTCTATGTGTGTTGAAGAATATTTCAAATTGATGGAGTCCATACTCTTAAAGGTCGGACTCCATGATGAGCATGAAGAAGAGAAAGTCACTAGGTTTGTGAGTGGTCTAAGGAGGGAAATTCAAGATGTAGTTGACTTGTATGAGTACTCCACTCTTAGCAAAGTTTTGCACTTGGCCTTGAAAGTGGAAAACCAATTGAAAAGAAAACAAGAGGTCAAGAAGAGTACTTCAGACAATGACTACTACTCTAAACCTTGGAAGGTAAGGAGAAAAAGGATTTTAAAACACCTTCCAAATCATCCCAAGACCCCACACCTAAACCAAATTCGACTAGGACTATGCATGATAAACCAACTTCTTCTCAAGAGCCAAGAACTAGTTTTATCAAATGTTTTAAATGCTTAGGCTTTGGACACATAACCTCCAATTGTCCTTCAAAGAGGAACATTTTCTTGAACGCCAAAGGAGAAGTTGAAAGTGAACATTCCCCTCCATCTTCCCCCAAGAGTAGTTCATCACACACTTCTTCCCCTTCAAGTGAATATGAGATCAAACCTCATGAAGGAGGTCTTTTAGTTATGAGGCGAATGTTGGGTCAAGTCCAAAAGGAATTTGAATCTCAAAGGGAAAATATTTTTCATACAAGATGCCTCATCAACAAAAAGACTTGTTCCCTCATTATTGATGGTGGAAGTTGTGTCAATGTGGCTAGCACAAGGGTAGTGGACAAGCTTGGCTTGGACACCATCCCTCATGCCAAGCCCTATAAACTATCTTTGTTAAGTGAAAATGGTGAAATAAATGTGGATAAACAAGTTCTCATCACTTTCTCCATTGGAAATTACAAGGATAATGTTTTGTGTGACTTAGTACCCATGGAAGTAACTCACATACTTCTTGGAAGGCCATGGCAATTTGACAAAAAATCTTTCCATGATGGTCATTCCAATAAATTTTCTTTTAACTTCCAAGGCAAAAGGATCACATTACTACCTTTATCCCCCAAAGAAGTAAGTGATGACCAAAAACAAATGTTTGAGAAAAGAAATGAAGAGAAGGCACAACTAATGGTGCACACCAAGGAAGCAAGGAAGAGCTTGATCTCTTTCAAAGGAGCTAAAAAGGTAATGCTTTCTCAAAAACAAGTTTTTCTTGCTTATCCAAGTAAGTCTTCTCCTTCCTTTCAAAACCCTCCTCCTAAGTGTCCTCAAGACTTGTCTATAGTCTTAGATGAATTCAAGAATGTGTTCCAAGATCCCCCAAAGGGACTTCCACCTCTAAGAGGTATAGAACATCAAATTGACTTCATCTAAGGATCATCTTTGCCTAATAGGCCAACCTATAGGACCAATCCCGAGGAGGCCAAAGAAATTCAAAAACAAGTCAATGATTTGTTAGAAAAGGGATGGGTGCAACATAGTATGAGTCCTTGTGTTATGCCCGTGATCCTAGTTCCAAAGAAGGATGGAACATGGAAAATGTGTATAGATTGTAGGGCCATCAATAATATCACCATCAAATATAGGCATCCGATCCCTAAGTTAGATGACTTGCTTGATGAGCTTCATGGTTCAACCATCTTTTCAAAGATATATTTGAAGAGTGGTTATAACCAAATAAGAATCAAGGAAGGAGATGAGTGGAAAACCTCTTTCAAAACCAAGTTTGGATTGTATGAATGGCTAGTCATGCCCTTTGGGTTGACTAATGCACCAAGCACTTTCATGAGGCTCATGCATCATGTTCTTAGACTATACTTGGGCAAATTTGTTATGGTCTATTTTGATGACATACTCATCTATAGTATCTCTAGAGAAGACCATCTTCAACACTTAAGGGATGTGCTAAGTACCCTAAGGAAGCAATCTTTATTTGCCAACATAGAGAAATGAGTTTTTGGCATGGATCATGTGATCTTCCTTGGGTTCAAAATTAGCAAACATGGGGTCCATGTGGATCAAGAGAAAGTCATGGCCATCAAAGATTGGCCCACACCTAGGAATGTTAGTGAATTAAGGTCCTTTCATAGGTTGGCTAGCTTTTATAGGAGATTTATGCCTAATTTTAGCACCATAGCCACACCCTTGAATGAGTTGGTAAAGAAGGGAGTTGACTTCAAGTGGGGTATTGATCAAACAAAGGCCTTTGAAACATTAAAAGAGAAATTGATCAAAGCACCACTCCTAGTCCTCCCCAACTTTTCCAAGACCTTTGAAATAAACTATGATGCCTCCAATGTAGGCATTGGGGTCGTGCTCCTTCAAGAGGGCCATCCCATAGCCTACTTTAGTAAAAAACTCAAAGGAAGTCATCTAAACTACTCTACCTATGATAAAGAGCTTTATGCTCTTGTGAGGACCTTGCAAACTTGGCAACATTATCTTCTATCTAAAGAATTCGTGATCCATAGTGATCATGAAGCTCTTAAGTTTTTGAAAAGCCAAGGCAAACTCAACAAAAGACATGCAAGGTGGGTAGAATTCCTAGAGCAATTCCCTTATATGATCAAACACAGACAAGGAAAGACCAATGTTGTAGCGTATGCGCTTTCAAGAAGGCACACTCTTCTTTCCATGCTTGAAACTAAATTTCTTAGCTTTAATCATATTAAGGATTTGTATGAAAAGGATAATGATTTCGCTTCTATCTATGGTGAATGCCACCAAGGGGGAAGCAAAGACTTTTATCTTTCCAACCAATATCTCTTTAAGGGTAAAAGGCTTTGCATTCCCCAAGGGTCTCTAAGAGCATCACTCATAAGAGAAGCACATGAGGGAGGCTTAATGGGTCACTTTGGGACTAACAAAACTTTTGAAGTCCTCAAAGAACACTTTTATTGGCCTCACATGCGCAAGCATGTTGATAGGCATTGCAATTCTTGTCTAGCATGTCTAAGAGCCAAATCCAAGGTTCAACCTCATGGTCTCTACACTCCCTTACCCATCCCTTCCAAGCCTTGGGTAGACGTTTCAATGGATTTTGTTCTAGGGCTCCCAAGGACTAGAAAGGGTAGGGATTCCATCTTTGTGGTAGTGGATAGATTTTCTAAAATGGCCCATTTTATTCCATGCCACAAAGTTGATGATGCAACACATATTGCCAATCTCTTCTTCAAGGAAGTAGTGAGACTTCATGGCCTACCTAAGACCATTGTAAGTGATAGAGACACAAAGTTCTTGAGCCATTTTTGGAGGACCTTGTGGGTAAAACTTGGAACCAAACTCCTCTTTTCCACCACTTGTCACCCTCAAAGTGATGGTCAAACCGAGGTGGTCAATAGGACTTTGGGTCAACTATTAAGGTGCATGATAGTCCACAACATTAGTGAATGGGAGGCACTTCTTCCCCATTTAGAGTTTGCATGCAATAGGGTTGTGCACTCTACCACCTCCCACTCTCCCTTTGAAATAGTGTATGATTTTAACCCTTTAACTCCTCTTGATCTTTTTCCACTTCCCACTCAAGAGGCATGGAGTTGCCAAGATGGGGAGGCAAAGGCTAAAATGATCCAAAACTTGCACACACAAGTCATGGAAGCCATTGAAAGGAAGGTGAAAAAGTATCAAGAATTAGGCAACAAAGGAAGGAAGGAAGTCCTTTTCAAGGAAGGGGATTGGGTATGGCTTCATTTGAGGAAGGAAAGATTTCCTACCCAAAGAAAGTCCAAACTTCTTCCAAGAGGGGTGGACCTTTCCAAATCCTCAAGAGGATCAACAATAATGCCTATGAGTTGGATTTACCTCCAAGTTACAACGTAAGCAACTCTTTCAATGTAAGTGACCTCTCTCCTTTTGATATAGGACTTAAGAATTCATGGTCAAATTCTCTCCAAGAGGGGGAGGATGATGAAGATGTGACCACCTCATCAAGTTCCAAGGAGGCCAACCCTAGGAGGATCACTAGGAGCATGTGATGAGTGCGTATTTTTGCCCTCATTTAGTGTTTAATTATGGATATTTAATTGAATTTATGTACTTAAAGAGTGATTTAATTGATAATTCTGATATTTGAGCTTGTGTGATAAAAATGTGTTAAAAAGTGATTTTTAGCTGCATAAATTATTTTTGGATATTTTAACGTTTGTTGATGCAGCTAAAGTTAAGATTAGGCTCATTCAAGGTGGAAAAATAAATTGATTGAAGTTACAGAACACTTTTAAATAAGGCTGAAATTAGCAAGTTCTGGAAAAATCACTTTTGCACCCCCTAAATTACATATACACTCCCCTCTTTTCAAATGGGCTATAGAATACCTACTTCTACACCCTACCTTTGTCTATTTTCACCCCTTTTTGCACTCATAAACTAAGATGCACTCAGATCATGCCATGTGGCAATCTTCCACTTATTAAATTAACTAGTTAGAGAATGACACGTGGTAGCATCCAAGCACTAAAAATTCAGCCAACCAAATGGTGCCACGTCATCATCTTCATCTCTCCCATGAGAAACCCTAACCTCTCCTCTTGCACCATGGCCGACAGCCACTACTCCGCCACCACCATCCACCACGAGCAACAACGTTCCAGCCACAAACCAAACTGCATCACTGTGAATCCTTTCACCTCGCCGTCACTGGAGCAGCCATTACAGCAGGACGCAGTCCACCGTCAGGAAACCATCACTGCAGCAGTGAACCTCATCGTCGCCGGAGAATCGCATCCTCATGAACGCACCTGCAGCAGCTCCATCTTCGCATCACCACTCCCTCGCGAGCACACAGCGAGTCAGCCCTGCACCGTGCGAGTCCTTTCGAGCCTCCATGCGTCAGCCACCACGGTTTCTGCATCTACACTAGAACTCGTCACAGGTCTGCGAAAACGCCGTCAGCCTTATTGGAGGTGCAGTTTGAAATCTCCATCAACTATTCGAACCAAGCTTCCAAACCAGATGCAGAGAGCATCGCGCTACCATCACGAATGTAGATCATAACGCTGCCACCGTTGCACCTGCGGCACAATCCATGAAGGAGGCAGAAACCCTAATTTTGAGAGAGAGAAGGGAATGACACGTGTCAGTCTGCTATTGCACAGTTAAACTGGTCAAACTTGGTCAAATAGTCCAATCTGGTCAAATATTCAAATCTAGTCAAAGACTGGTCAAACAAGAGGGGTTTAACTGCAAATATTGATATTTTTGGATGTCTCTGCAAATTTGGACTACATGATTAAAAATGGCTTATTGAGAAAATTAATGCAAATATTATTTGTTAATAATTTATTAGATATCTTTAAATAATTAATTTATTTAATTATATCATAAATTATTAACCAAACTATATTTGTGAATTAGTCTATATCTCTCCAAATATCTTTGAATATTTATCTTTATCTTTATCTTTATTTTAAAAAGATATTTGAGAGATTTTAGCAATAGAAAAGTCCAGTCCAATTCCTATATAAAGAAACCAAGGGAGAAGCAGAGGGAGCAACATCGGCACGTCGAAATTGAGGAACCCTTGGGGGGACCTAATTTCTTTCTCTCTCTTTTCTTCTCTCTATTCTTCTATTTTTATTTTGCATTCATGGAGTTCTAAACTTCTTTGGTTGATTCCATTGTAATTTCTTAATTGGACTCTAAGGTTAGATCAATTAATTTATTTGTTCTTTTTATTATTGTTGAGGTTTTAATTCATCTATGTCTTTTATCTTTGAATCACGTAAAAAGTAATGATTTTAAATCTATATGCATGTTGATCATATGAGTCCAAGGGTTTTTTAATTAAATTGAGACTTTACTTTGATTTTATTTAGAAACTTTCATATGATTAAATGAGTTACCAATAATTGAGACTTTACTTTGGTTAAAGGTATTTACTCTAACTACAATTAATTGAGACTTTACTTTGATTCATTAAGCTTTTTATTTGGTGAAAAGATAAAAGAATAGACATGATTAGGCATAGTAAATTTGATTGAGAATGTACTTTGGTTGAATTTACTGTGGATAATCTAAAAGTTCTCATTTTTAATTGAGACTGTACTTTGGTTAAAAGTGAGAACTCCAACAAATTAATTGAGACTTTACTTTGATTAATTTGTAAATCTACAACAATAATTAATTGAGCAATAATCTTTAGATAACCGATGATGAATCTATTTTGAAAAAGCAATGGAATCAATCTATTTTCTTTACTATTGTTTTTATTTCTTTTTATCTTTTAAATTTTATTTCTATCTTTGTTTATCTTAGTCCCCTATATTTTTTTATTTTATTTGACTAACTCATTTGTATAGTGTTATAAGAACTAATTTGTTAAAAATCAATTCCATGTTCGTTGGGAGACGACTTAGGGTTACTTTATCCTTTCTATTTTCTTGACTACTATATTAGCAATACTGAAGTTGCTATAGTTTAGTAGTATTAATTTGATCGCGTCAACAACAGTGTTATTGAATTTGCATGACAAAAGGGAAGGCATTATCCTCTCTATCTTTATTTTGCATTTCTTTAGTTTCAATTTCTTGAAGTTGGTTGTGGTTGACTATTTTGAATTGACTTGTTGACCTTGACTTAAGGGTGGACTTGTTGACCCAAGATTAGCTAAACCTTAAACCAACATGTTAATAAATTCCTTAATTTACTTTTGTAGGAATAAGAAAGGGGGAGGACCACATAGGAGACACTTGGCGTCCTAAGGAAGAGAGAGAAGGAATAAGACTTTCTAGAAGCATCTAGAAAGGGGAGGCCCACATGATTTGGACACCAAGTCTTCTAGAATGTTCTAGAACCTTCCTTCGGGAGCCTTTACCATGAAGACTTGCCACCTAGATGGCTTGTACGAAAATTCACCCATATGCACCCTAGGATGACCTACTTTCTAGAACATGCTAGGTTTCTTTTGTAATCCTTTAACTTAGTTGTTTTGCTAAGGGGCCCCTAGACTTGTCTATTTAAGGGGACCTCCAACACTTGTACAAGGGTTGAACATTTTGGAGAATTTATACACTTTGTGTTTCAACCTTTTGTGAGAGTATTCCTCCTTAGGGAGTGGAGTTCTTTCAAGCCTTATCTTGCCTTGGCAAGTGGCGGCATACACCACTCATCTTCAAGGTTGCCATGGCTTCTTCTAGCCTAGCCTTGTAGTGGCGTGAATCCTCCATTCCTCCCCTTTCCCTTGCTTTTCATTTTATATTTCTTTACTCTTCTTGGTTTATATTCTTTTTATTATATGTTTTTCCTTTTGGTTTCTTACTCTCTATCAATCCATCCTCCTCCTCTCTAGAACCTTGGAAAGGAACCTTCATATCTAGATAGCTTGCTATCTTAATGTCCAGTGGGGATTTCCTTGGTTTTCTTAATCAAACATCACCATATTCATTAATCCTCTAAAAGGAACAAGATAATCCTACATCAGTAAATTAATCAAGCATGTGCCAACATCCAAGAATAGAGAAGCAACAAAACAAGAACGCATCCTCGCCCAACTCCTCGCTTAAGCAAAAAGGACTCGCTCAGGCGAGAGGGTCTCACACTCAGGCGAGCTCCTTTCGCCTAAGCAAGAGCTTGAAAGGGGGAACAATGGTTTCCTGCGATTTCTCGCTGAGGCGAGTCCTCCTTATCTGAGCGAGATTGCATCTCACTCAAAACGAAGACTCGTCTCTTAAGCGACAGCTCGAGTAGGAAACTTGGGCGAGCCCTTATTAGTCTCGCCTAGGCGAGATGTACTCGCTTGGGCGAGAAAACCCGTGCTCACCACTATTCTCTCATACAACAAGCCAACAAACACAACCCAAACTACTCAATAAGACATTTCATAAGCTCACAGCAGCATACAACTCATACAACCACAAAATATCATCAAAGCAAGCATAAAAATCGAAGATCAAGAAGAACCCTAACTTCCCTTACCTGAAAAATGCTAGCCAAGAACTTCGACACCCAAACTGTGGAGCACAAGTAACTCTAAGAACAGATTCAGAGCTGGAAAGAAAAATAGCGGAGCGAGTCTTAAAACAAGCTTACTACGAAACCCTAACTGGAAATATGAACATATGATTAGAAATAAGAGGTATGAGCTGTAGAATACTTACACGGAGCAAGAAAACGAGACTGAGCTCACTGGATCAAGATTGGGGTTAAACCCTAGCAGAGCACTGTTGGAGAGATTGAGAGAGTAAGGAGGCTGTGTTTCTGTAAGATGGCAAAAATGAGGTTGTTAGCTGGTTTAGGGTCTTTGGCTCCTTATAGACTAGACCCAACTGATTTGGGGCAGCCCCTTTAAAATTAAGGCAGAACTAATAGTGGGCCTTAGATGTTGTTAAAAAATAGTGTTTTTATTGAAATGTTTTAAAAAGGCATCGTTTAGTAGTCTTTTATTGTATTTAGTTTTGTTCTTTTAGAGTTACCTTTTTAATAAATTAGTTGTCAAGAAGCTTTTTTTTTTCTTTTTGATTCTAGCTTTAAACCCTTGCTAACTTCTCTTTTATTGCAAGGGTGCTCCTGGTCAACTCAATTGCTGGGTCAAAACGTAAAGCTTCACTTAAGTGTCACACCCAAACACGATGCCTGGCTGATTGAGAATCAAGGGGTAGACGAGAGAAGCGAATCCATCACCCTGAGCGCAAGATCTGATCCGAGAAGAGAGAAGAGGCTGATGCGTGATGAGACTAGGGCGGATTCGTGATGAACGAGTGGAGGAGAGAAGTCGAGCTGATTAAGGGTCACGAAGAGAGTTTCAGAGTTGCAATTCTGGTGCGCGAAGGGAGCAAAGACGAGGGTTAGGTTTTCAATTTTCAATTTTCTGATTCGCTTTTCTTTTGGGGGGTTTAAAAGGGATGAATTATGTTTTTTAGTAGGAGCCCTAGAGAGTGTGCGCGAGAGATTTTGTGAAGAGAGCTAGGATGAGGTCTTACGCGAGGGAGAGAGAGTGCATTGTAAGAGGGTTTTCCATATTTGATGAGCACAAAGTGGCCTTCAGATATTGGATTGTTCCTTAGTGTGTGAGTAGTTTAATTTGGTTGATCACGAGTACAAAGTGGCCGGATTGCTAAGTGAGCTCCTGTTCACCATTTTAATTTTAGGATTTCTCTTGAACTCGTGTAAGCTACCTTTGATTGTTCAATGAAAGACATAGTTCGAAGTTCATTTTTGATTACCAATTTACGCTTATGCTATTTTTCTCTTATCGGCATTCTATTTTTCAGCTTTTAAATTCTGCACTATTTCTATGTGTTCTTTTATTGTTTGTAGTTTAATTTCAGTTCTTGTCTGTTGATTCAGTGTTTTCAACTGGGGTTATGCTTTGCACACATATTTGGTTCCTTTTTGGAATTCATATGACCCTAAACTGGGCATAACTTCCCAGACGACTTCCCGAGTGCAAGAGACTCTTAGTTCAACCACTAAACCAGTTTTTACCTTAATGTTTTGTATTATCTTTAAATCTGTTTTTTCTCTGTTGCCAGTCTGTTTTGATGTTGGTTTTTGCATTAAGTTACTTTTCTAGTCTTTTTTTTAAGTTCCCTACAATAGCTAGTTGGATTCTTGCATTCTATTAGTAGTAGTGGTAAGGATTGTGATTGGGCATTTTTGTTCCTGCAGAGAACAAATAAGAGGTCAGACACAAGAGTCACCTTACCATGTAGTCCGCTATCTCCTCAGTTGGCCTCTTCCCATTCGATAGATGTCGGCTTGAACCCAGGAGGGGTTACCTGCAGAAGAATCTCCGAAGCTCAAGTAAGTCAAAGCTCTCAGGGAGTCAAATCAGCAATTAATGAATGCGTACCTTTAATTACTGGGGTCCACGTGTATTTATAGAGCATTAATGACGTTTGACTATTGTATGGGCTGGGTTTTGTCTTGGGCCCCAGCTTGGGCCCCAGCTTGGGCCATGAGTGGGCCTGGTCCTGAAACAGGTCTTAGAGGTCTATTGAAGATAGGGTATTGATGTTGGTTAACTTTCTAGGCAAGTAGTCGGTTTCGGCCGGCTACCTGCCTAGATGACTTGTGCTGGTGGTGTCCGGGTACTAGATGGTAGGTGGTTTTGACGTGTGTACTATTTACTTGATTGAGTTCGGTTAGGTACGGTACACCAGTCCCCCAGCCTTGTCCGATATGGGTTATCGGTCAAGGATGACATGTGTTGGTGAACTAGCAAAACCGGCTAGGTGTGATACACCTGTCCCCCAGCCTTTAAGTGTGGTGAACAGTGTTAAGGCTTGGAAGTGTCAGAAGGTAGGTGAAAGGGCGTCAGGTGGTCACATCGTTAAACTTTTGGCGCCGTCATTTTTTATGTGTCATATCCTTCATAATGATGGTGTCGATTGGTCTGGGGTTTCATTTTGGCGGGAAGAGTTTTAGTTGTTTGGGATCGTGGACTATAAATATGGGTTTGAAAGCAGCTGAGGGTTCACTTGGTTCATTTGCGAGTTTCGAAATCAGAGATCTTGTGCGCATCATATTGTC
>Ga0214544_1005356_pt1 | contig 24901 bp, 21 predicted proteins | sample CNSS3metaG_FD_160074 | JGI IMG/M metagenome (GOLD analysis project Ga0214544, IMG submission 160074) | Root nodule microbial communities from cowpea collected in UCLA plant growth center, Los Angeles, California, USA - CNSS3 | ecosystem: Host-associated > Plants > Roots > Nodule | place: USA... | reverse complement strand
TACTTGGTATGATTGTCACAAAAATCCTTGTTCCACGTGGTAGCAACCATTCAACATTGAATGAGGGAGATTTGATACTCATGTACTGCATTCAACACAACATTCAAGTGGATTGGATCTATGTGTTTCGTGATCACATGCTCAAGGCCAAGAGGCTCACGGATTTTAGGCTTCCATATGTGGTTTTGGTGTCTAAATTCATTGAATACTTTGGTATTGATGTAGAGGATGAGCTAGAGGAGTCAACTGGACTATTGAACCATACCTCCAACCAAAATCTACACAAAATGGGCTTTATCAAGGTGGGAAATGGATGGACAACTGTTAAAGCTGTTGTTAGTGGTGCACATGACTATGAAGTCGGTCCAAGTGGTGCAAATCAAGAGGAAGAACCAACTGCTGGACCCATGGACTTGATTCCCTACAATCCTCCAGAGGATAGAGGCCCTGTGTATTCACATTTTGAGAGGATGGTGTTGAACCAGCTGCATGAGCTTAATGTGTCTCAACATGAACATCACAACTATTGCAATGAGAGGTTCAATGCATTGGATGGCCAAATCCATGATATCCATGATATGCTCCACTCATTCCAGACCAGAAATGACCCTCAAGATGACTGAGTGTGGTGGTTGTTTAGGATCATGCATTGCATCCTTGTGTTTCTGATTTTTCAGTTTGAGTTCTGTCAGTTTCAGTTATTGTTTTTCATTTCAGTCGGCTGATTGTATCAGCTTTATGCATCTATTTTCTGTTTTCAGTTTCTGTTGGTTGTATTTCCTTCCAGTATTAATCAAATGATATGCAATGCTTGTTATCTTTATGCATTTGTTCTGTTTGATGAATCCAAAGGGGGAGAAAAATTGGAAAATGGATAATTGATCACATTAAACTAAGCATTAAAAATTGGAATCAATAATCAAATCTGAATTTGAACCCATATTATTGATAGGGGGAGCATGATCACAGTTGTATACTTGTTAGCTTGTGTGTATGGCTGTTGTAAAATGTGTTTCAGGTTCACAAGCTTCAAGCTAAGGTGTTACTTCATCAATTGGTTTCCAACAAATGGAAGAAGCATTTTGCAATGGAAGATAGAAGAAGATAGATGGAATAGAGGTTGGCTTCATCAAATCAGGGGGAGATTGTTGACATGAGAAGCCAAGGTGGTTTGCTTCTTGAAGATTTGATGAAGATTGAATGAGGCTCTTTTGAACTATCTTGAAGCCATAAACATTGGAATGGAGTCTACATTGATGAAGGAAATGAGATTTGATGAAAGCCCAAACATATTTTGTGCCCCGAGACCAATTCAAATTGGGGCAACTCCCTAGTTAATCTTCATCACCTCATCCAAACCTTTTAAAACCCTTGGCAACTTCATGCATGTCATTCAAATAGTGTTTCAAAAAAAATGATTAAAAAAATGATTCGTTAGTAGCTGATTAGATCAAAGAAATGACTTGGAAAAGTAAAAAAAAAATCAAAGTTGAACGATTCTATGAAGTAGAAATAACAATGAAATGGGGGTCAATTCGAATTTTTTTTTAAAAAAATGCAAAAGAAAATTCATACATCATACCAAGTCATGCATACATGAGTCATTCATCTTTTTGAATAAAATAGTTTCCACCTTTCCAATCAAAACCCTCTTCACTCATATGAATGGTTATTGAATCCTTGCGTTTTAGAAGGAAGAAAATTAAAAAACACACAATTTGGTTTCTATGATGTTTCTCAAATTTTAGTCCTTTTCATTCATATGAATGACCAATATACCCTAAGCCCAATTTCTATTGGCCCCCAAGTCCAATTCCCACACTAGTTCCTAAGTCTAGATTTCACACTAACCTCACGCCCAGTTTCCACACTGGCCCCCAAGCCCAGTTTCCACATTGACCCCTAAATCCAGTTTTGTCTGGCCTCACAGTTTTTTTCTAGCCTCTAAGCCTAGTTTTCTTTGCTCTCAAATTAAAATAAAGGAAAAATGAAAAAAGCAAATTTCACCCATGCATCCATGCATCCATGTATGCATCATCATATAGGTTCAAAAAGAAAATCATAACATGTCATGCATCATTAAATCATCCATCATACTCAACAATGATAATTTTTTTATGTAAGTCTCACCAATGTTAGGCATTCACGTGGTGTTGGTCGACACTTCAAAAGAAAAATTTAGGTTCTCCTATTATATATCAGGACCCTCTACAAGGCAATGGTCATTGATTTCCTTATGTTCACATCAAAACCCTCTACGAGGCAATGGTTATTGATTTCCTTTCTTTACATCGAGGCCCTCTGCGAAGCAATGGTCATCGATTCTTTTACATCAAGACCCTCTGCGAGGCAACGGTCATTGATTTCTTTATCACATCGAGGCCCTCTACGAGACAATGGTCATCGATCTCTTTTCATCAAGACCCTTTGTAAAGCAATGGTCATTGATTTGCTTATGTTTACATCAAGACCCTCTGTGAGGCAATGGTCATTGATTCTTTTCTCACATTAAGGCCCTTTACGAGGCAATGGTCATTGATCTCTTTACAACAAGACCCTCTGCGAGGCAATGGTCATTGATTTCTTATGTCATCATCGAGGCCCTTTGCGAGGCAATGGTCATCGATTTCTTTACATCAAGACCCTCTGCTAGACATTGGTTATTGATTTCTTTGTCACATCGAGGCCCTCTGCGAAGCAATGGTCATTGATTTCTTTCCTTTTGATATAGACCCTCTCCTTGGGATTGGTCTAAACTATTTTTTTAAAAAGTCAAAAAAGAAAATAATAAAACAAAGTGATTTGTCAGATCGTGACCCTCTACACGGTAATGGTCACTGAATCTTTTGGATATAGACTCTCTCCTTAAGATTGGTCTAATCTTTTCTCAAAAAGTAAAAAAAAAAACAAAATTTTCAAATCGAGGCCCTCTACATGGTAATGGTCACTGAATCTTTTGAATAAACCCTTTCAACGTGATTGATCTAATTTGGTTTTTTCAAAAAGTAAAAAAAATAATAATAATTAGTGTGTCAAACTGAGACCCTCTACTTGGTATGACCAAGTTTGTCTTCAAATTTCTCTTCTTTTGAAACCCCAACGAAATCAGTGTTTTTATCTTTACTTATCCGTTATTATGATAATATGAAAAAGTCAAATTTTCATATTATCTAATAAAATATAAGTAAAGAAGCGCAACTGTCAACACCCAATTTCGTCTGGGTGAATAAATTTATTTTCAAAAAAAATTAGTTAATGGAAAATTAAAAACAATGTGAAAAAAAATTTTCTTCAGAGATTTTTCAAACTTTAATTTTAGAAAAAAAAGAAAAAAAGAGAAATTAGTGATATGATTCTAATAATTAGAAGAAATATTTCTTCAAATGGTTATAATCAATATTACTAATTGGGATTGATTTTGTGCTCTGATTTGTTGACGGTTAGAATCAATATTATTAATCTTAATTGATTTTGTGCTCTGATTTGCTGCGATTTGATTCCCATAATGTGCTGCTATCATGACCAACTCCTTCCTTATATTGTTCATTACAATTAAGACTAAGATTGCATTGATATTGCAAGGTGTGAGTATACACACTCTGTCATATGGTAAGGGGAGACCGAAAAGATATTCTCTACTCTTCCTCTTTGTTTCTCATTACCACCCACACACCTCTTTTATTATCTCTCTTGAAAAAAAAATAATATTCATTCCCTTTTTTCTTATATTATCTTTTAATATTGAATGTGTTTTTGTTTTACACCTAAACTTTGGTCTTTTTTGGGATATGATTTTCTACTATTCATAAATATTTTATTCTAAAAATCATAAAAAATAGTTTTTCTTCATTTCTTTTAGTGTCGGTTCGGCTGTTCGCGCCTTGTGGCACCAATTTTTGAATTTATTTTTTGAGAAAATATATATGAAAAATAATATAACGAACTAAAGATAAAAAAACAGTTTTCTTTGTTTAATTTTAGTGTCTGTTCGGCCACTCACATCATGTGACACTCATTTTCAAATAATTAAAAATACCAAAAAATATAAAAAGGTTTTCAAAATTATAAAAAATAAAAAAATCAAATCAATAATTTCTAAAAGATTATAAAGAACTACGTAACCCTGATTCTTCATTGTGAATGGAGATACGTAGGAGAGAGGATTAATCCTCGTCGGGCCCAAAAAACAAAAAATAAAATATTTTTGTTTCTTTTGTATCTTCTTTAATTACTCTGTTTGGGGAAAAATAAATATTTTGAAAACCACATCCTTTTGCATATTTAATTAAAGGTACCGTCTTAGGACGGACGTTGTGGGGTGCTAATACCTTTTCTACACGTAACCGACTCCCGAACCCAAAATTTGGTTTTTTGTAGACATTGTCTTATATTTTTGGTTTTTTCCGTAGTTTTCCATAATAAACTATGGTGGCGAATCCAAAGTCTTTATTTTTTCAAATTTTAATTTTTGGTTCGTCGTCTCGTCGGGATTTCGGTTGCGACAGTAAACAAGAGTAAAAAGCAAAGGATCTAAGGTACAAGGAATTTTAAAATGATTTTACTAAAATTCTTTCTTACATATAAGTGAATAATAAACAAGCTAAAACAACACACTATAAAAGAGAAATGCACCAATGTGAAAAGAACTTATAGTCTCTCGTACAATTTTAGATGTAACTCACCAGTAATTTGTAAACACACTATAACTCATGTAGCCTAATTAAACACTAATTTTTAAAATACAAAAATGTTAGAAGATTGGTGTTTTCCAATAAAAAAAGAAAATTCAATGTTTGACAAGTAGATTACATGTGTACATACATTACAAAACATTGCAAGATGAGTATTTGAAAACATGCAAGCAGAAACATACTTAACAAGGTTTTGATGATAGTTATGTAACAAGGCAAACATAAAAGAAAGAGAAACAAGCAATATGCATTTGGCATCTATAATCAATTTATTAAACAATGTTTTTATTTTTAGTTTATTAAACAAGTTTTCAAACTAAATGCAACCTCTATCCCTTAAATGAAAACAAAAAAAAAAGGCAACTGTAATACATGAAAGTACAAGAATATGAAATTACCTTCCAACAGATGAGGTGTATTGAGCTAACCAATCTATTCCATCTTTTGCTTTAAGCAAATCTTTACAAACCTTGTTACTATCTTGATCATAATCTACAAAGGCTATAGCATACAAAGAATCATGTGGAAGACAAAAATACTTTACCTTAGCGTACTTGAAGTTGGTCAATAGGCTATTTATGCATGCATTGTTTGAGTTGAAATACTTCACTAAAAAGAATAAATGAAATATGAAATAAATAATTCTATTCATCATAGAAGAAGATGATCAACTTCAGTTTTCCAAAAGTAAAATAACTTGGCTAATGCTCCCATCAAACGGTTTAAGGCTTTAAGTAGTCAAATAAACACTACACTAAAGGTTTCTTGTGCTATTATCCAATGTCCAAATTTCACTTACATGGAGCGTAAAATCAATAGCTTCATGTAGAGAGACAATAAATATAATCCAGACACTAATAAAGCATCATTAATCAATTCTCAAGGAAACTATATCAAAACTATACAAAACAATCTATTACACCATTGTTTATATTCTAGCCTCTATGTTTCAGATGTATATGTGTCATCGTGTTAATAAACCATGGCCTCTCTATTTGGTTTCCAGAATGAAACTACTTTGTTTTCAATGATATACTGATTTTTTATAAGGAGATTTAACTTTGGTAATTGGTTTGTGAAATTTTTGCATAATAAATTTGTTTACATCCTCAAAGATTGCTACTTTTTTCGAATTCACTTTATTCCATTAATATGTGGAATCTCTCTTATAAAATAAATGGTTGGATAGCTAAGTTTCTAATACATTTTCTTACCATGAACAACTTCTTACCACACTAATTTCAACAAAAATTAGGCAAGGGAGTATATTCTGCTGATGATTTTAAGTGAATGTTTCTACTTTGTGATATCTGATACTTTAATCTTAAGAAAAGGAAACTTAATAATGTAAGAAGATATGTGAGTAGCGTTGTGATAACTGATACTTTAATATTCCACCGCACCATCCAGAATAATTTCTAGAGTAATATTGAAAGTTTGATTGGACGAGGGCATAGTGGCTGAGTGTTTTTTATGCTTCTGCAGGGTCGAAAGTATGAACTTGTTGCTACAATTACTCTAGAAGGGAGCCTTCAAAGGGGCACTACACAGCTAATGCTCGATACCTGAATACTCGGTGGCTACGATTTGATAATGCATTTGTCTTTGCTATTGGAACAAATCAGGTGTTGCATGATCAAGCCTCTTTCCTTTTCTATAGACACTAATAAAGCATCACTGCATCAATTCCTAAGGAAACTATATCAAAATTGTACAAAAGAATCTGTTACACCATTCTTTAGTGTAAGCCACTTTGCTTGTGATTCAATGTTGATTTCCAAATAGTAGAACACCTAAAATTCGTAGTCCTATTTCTACCTAAGAATAACAGTGAAACTTAAAAGTACACGGTAAAATAGCAAACTAGAAACTAAAAATTTCACTAACAAGCAAGAAACTACAAGCGGAGCAATACTTTCTTACTGACTAAGGTTAACATGATAAAGGACTAGTGGTGAGTGTAATCTACAAGTGAATAAACTTTCATCTACAGAATGGTGGTACTTATAGGCTAATAAAACACATTTATCTATAGTTTTAAAGACGTAAATTTTACAATAATGTACATACTTTTAGCAATAGCCTACCGTGCAACTTGAAGGTGCTCTGAATCAGATGCAACACGCATAGTGAAAGGCTAAATAAACAAATTTGTAAGCTGAAGAAATATGATAATGTTGTGCAAAAATGAATGAAAATCACATCTCACTAGCAAACAGAAATGGTTAATACAATTTTATCTTGAAAACGAAAGACTCTAACCTCTAACAGATGAAAAAAAATTTGAGTTGACAGAGCAACCAATCGATCTCAATCACTCCAAACAATCGCTTCAATAAACTAAACTTGAACTCGATGAAGTTGCTGCAACTAGGGGTGGCAAACGGGCCAGCCCGGCCCGTTTTGGCCCGGCCCGTATGTGGCCCGTCAAAAAACGGGCTGGCCCGTCAAATAGAAACGGGCCAATAGTCACAACCCGTCCCGTATAGGACGGGCTAACGGGCCGGGCCGGGCTGGCCCGTCTACTTTTTTTTTTAATTAGTTTTCAAATTTTTTAATTTGTTTTATTTTTTAAATTTGTTTATATATACATATAAATTATTATTAAAGTCATATTTAATCAAATAAAATATTATTTTAACTTTTAATTGATTAGTTAATGTTTTTAATTAGATAAGTTAAAATAATTATTAAATTTACATATTAAATTATTCAATTATAACTAATAATTCAAACTTAATTTGTAGGTGTTAATGATTTAAATTACAATACTATTGTATATTTATACATTTAAAATATATAATCTAAAAAATTAATCTTTTTAATTATTTTTATTTTATTTTATTTTTTTTAAAATGGGCCAACGGGCCAGGATGGGCTGGCCCGTACTTTGGCCCGTCAAGTTGACGGGCTGGACAGGACGGGCCAGAACGGGCTGACAGGTTGAAATCTTCAACCCAGCCTGTTCCTTTTAGCACGGGCTGGCCCGTTGGGCCCAGCCCATTTTGCCACCCCTAGCTGCAACCTCCCAAAATAGTTAATACATTAAGAAACTTCATTCTCTTTGAAGAAGGTGAACGACAAAGGTTGAGACAATTAACCTGATTTAGGAACCAAACTCGTCGTCGATGCAACCTCTTCAAATTCTCTTCCACGCTTCTCGACACTATATCTACACTGAAATCAAAACCCTAATGTTCGCACTTCGTCGTCGTACGAACTCCGACAACTTTCAAAGCCTGCAAGCTTCTGGTGCTAGTGAGTCTCCGACCTTTGAAGGCAACCTTCAATGCATGTTTGGAAAATCAACCAAAAACAAGGTGATTCAAAGACAAAAGTATTTGTTCGAACTTTGAAGGTTTTTTAAACATGGATGTCTCCGACAGTTTAACTACATTTAAAGTTTCATAGGATTAAGTTTAATACCATTTTTAATTTAACTACTCAAATATCAATATAATATCAATATAAAACAATTAAGTTTAATATTAGTTTAACTACGTGAATGTTTTTAATTTGTTGACTATCATTTTATATTTAATATCATTTTTATTTATTTATAGTTTTTATATATAAAAGAATTGTATAATAATATCATTATTTTAAAAAAAATTCTTTTAATATAAATATTTAAATATTAAATGGATTTTAAGTGTAAAACCCTCTTTCTCTACCCTAAAAATTTAAAGGGGCCTAGCCGAATCTGTTAGGCCAAAGCCCCTAAGGCAGCCTAACCCGTCTCATTTCTGCCATTCTTGCAAAAAATAGTACCTTACTCCCTCTTGTTCATGCTAGCTCAAAAGCCCACCTCGTCTCACGTAAGTTGGTCCTTGAACCGTACTCCCTCCTTTCTAAGTTTTTTTTTGTGGTTTCTGTTAGGGTTCACCGTAGTAATCCTGTTATTCTCTCTATGTCGCTGTTCGAGTTTGTAACCCTACTCTTGGAGCTGCTGGGTTCTTTAGCTTAAGGTCACAGTCTGTTATTAGCCTATTTCCAGGTAAGGGAAGCTAGGGCTTTATTGTTTTTAAGTTTTAGATGCTTGTTTGGTTGATTCTATATACTAGATGGTTTATATGTGTTATTAGTTGTGTGAAAATGCGTGGTTTGTACTGCTATAATGATGTGGATCTATTTCTGCGCGAGAGAGAATGGTGAGCTCTACTGAACTCGCCCAGGCGAGCAAGTTGGTCGCTCAAAACGAAAGCTCTCACTTAAGCAAGGAGCTCTCACCTGAGCGAGAACAGCAACAGCTCACTCCCCTCTCTTTTTCGAGGGCTTGCCTAAGCGAAGGCCACTTGCCTGAGCGAGAGCAGTCTCGCTTGAGCGAGTTGGGCTAGCTTGAGTGAGACCTCGATGTGCTCCCTGTTGCAGTCTCGGCCAAGCGAGAGCAGGTAGCTTGAGCGAGGAGTTCCTCTCGCCTAAGCGAGGACTCTTTAGCTTCAGCGAGATTTGGCATTTCTAAGTGTATATATATATGGACGGGTGTTGGACTCACTATGAGGCCGCAACTAAGAGAATCTTATTAGTTAGATTTCTATTGTTCTGGATAAGAACTTGTGCTACTTTTGAACTATTGTACTCGTGTTAGGCAATGTGGCGCCTCTTTTCTTTTGTTATGAATATGTTTGGGGTACTATGTACTTCATATCCCAATTTTCGTACTCCCTGGATAATTATGTAGGTGGCATTTTATTAAATTGGATTTATATATTTAATTGGGACATTACATTAAGTGTATAATTAAATTAAGTTAAATATTCATATTTTATAAATAAAATATATACATACAATTTATTTTATATTTAAAATTTTAAAAAATAAATAAAACAAATTGTACCATAAATATAATAATATGTAAAAAATATAAATTAATTAATAATTTAATAATTCTTTTATTCGAATAAATTAATATAAAATATAGAAAAACAACGTAAAAGATAATAAATAATTATCGAAATAATAATTAATCATTTCATTTTAAATATAATTAAAAAATTGTTTTAATATTTTTTATAATAATATTTAAATGGAAAAAATAATTGTGTTAGTTAAATGTTAGTATATATATATATATATATATATATATATATATATATATATATTTATATATATATATATATATATATAATATAAAAAATATATAAAATATATATATAAAAATATATTTAAATTAAAAAAAATATATATATATATAAATAAATAATAATATATATATATATATATATATATATATATATATATAAATATATATATAATAAACAAAATTTACAAAATTTACAAATAAGGATTAATTTATATAATAATAAAATATATTTTGATAATTTGTTAATACATTTACCACACCTAGCCGGCCTAGTCGAATAATAACCATAAAACTCGTCTGTGTAACTACCAAGGATGTAAATAATAACAATCACCATACACACGCTAAAGTGAATCAAAGTATCCGGCCTAAGCCGCTAGGAAACTAAGCAAGGACTTGGCAAATTCGGAACATCAGCAGTAAGACTCATAGGGCCCACAATGATCGAACTAAAGGGTCTGGGTTAAGGCCTAAGCCCATGACGTGGCCAGACATAATTAATAATCTATAAATATGCATGGACCCCACAAATTAAAGGTACGCATTCATTACTTTCCTAATCACGAGATTTCACTTTTTAAGAGATTTTGCTGACTTGAGCTTTAGAGTCTCTTCTACAAGTAACCCCCCTCGAGTCCAAGCCGATCACACCGAGATATCCATAGGCGACATGTATCGGTCAAAAGGAAGCCTATTGAGGACATTGCGGACCAGAGTAAGGTAGTACTTGTGTTTGAAATATCTTATTTGTTCTCTACAAGAACAATTGGCGCCCACTATGGGGCACAAGATAATACCTTACAAACCAACCCGTGTTTTTCGAAGATGGTTTCTACCCGCAGTAGAGTAGGAGTTAACAAACAGGCTGAAGCAGGTCCCTCGGGACCTGCTAACATCACCCCAGATTTGGCCCCCATCCTAGACGGTCAAGCCAAGATGCAACAAGAACTCGCTGATTTGAAGAAGCGTAGTGTTGATGAGATGGAGGCACTACAACAGGAGAACTCTCGCCTAAGGCGAAAGATTAAGGCCGATCCCACTCAAAAGGGGAAGGCCAAGGAAACATCTAATGTCGCAGGGTCCCCAGGTTTCCAGCCCACTGAAGAAGAAAGCGAGTACAATCCTACCCCGCACACCTTCACCACCACCCAACAAAGTCCCATCCTCTCAACGCATCATACTCACTTCCATTCCACCCTTCCAGGAAATACTGCGGCTCCTACCCCCGCCGCCACCCTATCCACCACCCACATCCCGCCCTACAACATGCCCACCACTCTACACACTACTCATATCCCACCCTATAACAACCCTCACACCCTCCCTACTACTCATATCCCCCTCACAACTTCACGTCCACCTTTCCCACCCTCGTTCACCATCTCATCCCTCCCCACCCGTACCTATCTGCCCAACCCAGGCGCCGTCATCCTTTTACCGATTTCATCGCCAACACTCCCCTCCCTACCCAGTGAGAACCTTTCACACTGGAGCGTTACACTGGTGAGACCGACCCAACAAACACCTCAAGGTCTACATCACCGACGTCGCCCTTTACACTTCCCATGATGTTTTTTGCAAGGCCTTTCCTACCATCCTGAAAGGCTCTGCCCTCGATTGGTTCACCACCCTCTCGCCATACTCCATTGACTGCTTCGACACCCTCTCCTACATGTTCACCACTCACTTCGTCGGCAACCGCCCGCACCAAACTACAACAATCTCACTTCTCGGCATCAGACAGGAATAAGGCGAGACGCTCCGGGCTTTCATTGATCGATTCAGTAAGTTTGCCCTTCGCACACCCCACCTAAACCAAGAGATGATGCTTCAGTGCATGACACTCACTCTTAAACCTGGCCCCCTCGCCAACAACGTCTACCTTCACCCACCCGCCTCCATGCATGAGTTGAAACTTCGTGTTGCCGACTACGTCCGCATTGAGGAAATGCAAACTCTCCATACAAAATTCTACAATGACTACACACCCTCTACAGAAACCCCCTCTCCACAACCTTCCCATCCTGATCCAAGACCCCGAGAACCCTGACAACCCCGCTTCACCAGATACGCCCCCTAAATGTCCCTAGATTTCGTCTCATTGACGAACCCTTACAGGCCGACCTCATCTCACTGCCACGCAAGATGACCACTCCTCCTAACGCGGACATGACTAAATATTGCCACTACCACCGAAACCACAACCACACCACAGTGGAATGTAAAGCCTTCCAGGATAAAATTCAAGAATTGGTTCGTGTTGGCCATTTATGCCGCTTTGTTCGCAGAGACAACCACCCTCCCCGATCCAATCACCCTCCTCGTTCTGACCACCAACGTCCTCCCCGCGACTCTCTCCACAACAAACGCCCAAGCAACCCGCAAACCATGACCCCCAATCGGCTAGCACCGATGTCACCACACGAATGCTACATGGCCAGCCTACGCCCACAGCTTCCCATCATTCAAACCAATCATATTGAGCGACCACCCGGTTCTGAAATAGCCTTATCTGGTGATGATCTAGACCCCAGAGTGGGTCGGGATGTCCGCCCCGAACCGGTAGAGGAAACCATCGCCATGGAACTGACTTTTGGTCGCACCATTAAACTCAACATTGGGTTACAACTTCAACAACGTGACATCCTCACACCCACCCTTATCAGCAACACAGACCTATTTGCTTGGTCAGCTACTGACGTACCCGGAGTTGACCCTCACGTTGCATCCCATAAGTTGTCCATTTACAAGGAGGCCCGATATGTCTTCTAGAAAAAACGCAAACATGGTGAAGAACAACGCTTAGCGGCCAAAGCCGAGGTCGACAAGTTGCTCAACGTAGGGTTTATCGAAGAAGCCCACTACACCACTTAGCTCTCTAATGTCGTTCTGGTCAAGAAAGCCAATGGCAAATGGCGGATGTGAGTTAATTACACGGATCTTAACAAAGCCTGTCCTAGGGATGCCTACCCATTACACAATATTGACCGACTTGTCGACGATGCAGCCGGTAACAAGGTCCTTAGTTTTCTTGATGCATACTCCAGTTATAACCAAATTCCCATGGCCACATCCGACATGAACAAAACCGCCTTCATTATAGACGATGCCAACTACTTCTACAAGGTCGTGCCATTCGGTCTAAAAAATGCAGGGCCAACCTACCAACGACTGATGGACAAAGTCTTCAACCATTTAATGGGTAAATGTGTCGAAGTATATGTCGACGACATGGTTATCAAATCCCCAAGCCATCACCAACACGCTCAGGATCTATCCACAGTCTTTTCCGCATTAAGACAGTACAACCTCTGCCTCAACCCCGACAAGTGCGTCTTCGGCATCGACCGCGGTAAATTCCTCAAATTCAAGCTGACCCAACGCGGCATAGAGGCTAACCCCGAAAAGTGCAAAGCAATCATTGAAATGCGAAGTCCCAACAGTATCAAAGAAGTACAACGCCTCATAGCCCGACTAACTGCCATCTTCCGCTTCCTTCCCAAGCTAGCCAAACAAACTCAACCCATCATTTAGCTGCTCAAAAAATCGACCAAGTTCACGTGGAATGACGATTGTGAACAAGTATTTCAGAAGCTAAAAACCACCCTCACCTCACCACCCATCCTCCATAAGCTGGACACTCATCAACCCCTACTAGTCTACATCACCGCCACATATCACACCCTAAGTGTTGCGCTGGTTCAAGATGTCGGTGGCACCCAACACCCTGTTTACTTCGTCAACAAAACCCTGCAAGATCCCGAAACTAGGTACCAGATGGTCAAAAAATTAGCCCTATCCCTGGTACACACATCCCGACGCCTACGCCCATATTTCTAAAATCATAACATTATCGTCAAAACCGACTACCCGATCCAGAAGATATTGTACAAACCAGACCTTGCGGGGCGGATGTCGTCTTGGGCCGTTGAATTATCTAAATTCAACATCCGCTACGAACTTCACGGCCCCAGCAAAGCTCAATGCCTCCTAGACTTTGTCAACGATGTCCAACGAACCCCTAAAGAGGACCAATGGACACTTTATGTTGATGGTTCGTTAAACCCAAAAGGGGCAGGTGTCGGCATCGTACTAGAAGGCCCCAACAATATCCTCATCGAAAAATCCCTCCACTTTGCCTTCAAGACGTTTAAAAACCAAGCCGAATACGAAGCCATCCCCGTCGGCTTATCCCTGGCCCGCGAAGTTGGTGTCAAATCACTGACGTGCAAAACTGATTCCAAGCTTATCGTGGGCCATCTAAATGACGAATTCCATATCAAAGACCCTACCCTCCTACAATACTATCACCTGGTCCAGAAAGTCGTCCAGTCTGCCTTCGAACAAGTCCTCATCCAACACATCCCCAGATCCAAGAACATCAGAGCCGACATATTATCCAAACTAGCCAGCACCAAGCTAAAAAGTCATCACTGATCCTTACTGCAGTAAACGCTATCCGCTCCTTCCATCACACACACTTGTTATACCCTAACCTCGCATCTAGCCGACAATTGGACAACTCCCTACATCCAATACCTTCAAACCGATAACCCCCTACCTAACGCTGATAGGAGTTGGATGGCTAAAGCCGCCAGGTATACGATGATAGGCGATGACCTGTACAAACGAGGATATGGTCAACCACTTCTTAAATATGTTACTGCAGAATAAGCTCAATACATCATCAAAGAGTTACATGAAGGCATATGCGACTACCATTCCGGCGCACGCACCATGACCACCAGAATCCTCCGCACCGGTTACTTATGGCCGACCATGGAGGAAGATTGTCACGACTTTGTCAAAAAATGCATACCATGCCAGAAACATGGCAACCTCATCCACCAATAATAAGAGCAGCTCGACTCTATGCTATCCCCGTGGCTCTTCGCAAAGTGGGGAATGAACATCCTTGGCCTTTTCTCCCCGGGCAAAGGCTAAGTAAAATTCCTTATAGTAGCCGTCGACTACTTCACCAAGTAGATAGAAGCCAAACCATTAGCCCCCATTATAGCCCAATAAGTCCAACAGTTCGTCTAGAAGGATATCATATGTCAGTGTGGCATCCCAAATATAATTATCACTGACAATGGCCGATAGTTTATAGACAAAGAGCTTGCTAAATTCTATATTGACCTAGGCATCAAACACGTAACCAACTCTGTTGAGCATGCACAAACCAATGGACAGGCCGAAGCAACAAACAAGGTTATAGTGGTAGAATTGCGTAAACGGTTGGACAATGCTAAGGGCCGATGGCCAGAAGAATTAGTGGAAGTGCTATGGGCATACATATGTGCACCTCAATCAACAACAAACAAATCCCTGTTCAGCCTAGTATACGGTGTAGACGCCATGATACCAGTTGAAATAGGTGAACCATCTCTGCACCGAGAACTATACGACCCAGTTCAAAATCATGAAAACATGAGCACCAACCTTGACCTCCTACCCGAATTAAGAGAAAAAGCCCATATACACAACCTAGCCGCCAAATAGAGAGCGACCAGAAAGTATAATGCAAACCTACACCCAAGATCGTTCGCCAAGGGAGACTTAGTTTGGAGAATGGCCAGCAATGCAAGAAAGAAGGATGGCAAGTTCTCCGCCAATTGCGACGGCCCGTACCGAATACACGAAGATGCTGAAGGATGGGCATATAAGCTTGAACAATTATCCGAGGAAGAGATACCCAATACATGGAACATATCCCATCTCAAGTTTTATTTCAGTTAAAAACATGTATTGTACCGAATACTTGTAACCCTGGGTGTACTCTTTTTCCTCACTTGGTCTTTTTTCCCTAAGAAGGGTTTTGGCCAGGAAGGTTTTAACGAGGCACCCCAAATTACATGAATAAAACAAAGGGTTCTTCAGCTCACGACTAATCCTTACCTTACTTCTAACACATTTTAAGTTCCCCACCCTTATCACAAGTAAGCGGCCTGGGTCGAACACACTTAATTTGATGTTAATTCGCTTTAAGTTCCCCACCCTTACCACAAGTAAGTGGCCTGGGTCGAACACCCTTAATTTGATGTTAATTCGTTTTAAGTTCCCCACCCTTACCACAAGAAAGCGGCCTGGGTCGAACACCCTTAATTTGATGTTAATTCGTTTTATGTTCCCCACCCTTACCACAAGTAAGCGGCCTGGGTCGAACACCCTTAATTTGATGTTAATTCATTTTAAGTTCCCCACCCTTACCATAAGTAAGCGGCCTGGGTCGAACACCCTTAATTTGATGTTAATTCGTTTTAAGTTCTCGACCCTTACCACAAGTAAACGGCCTGGGTTGAATACCCTTAACTTAAAATACTTCCCAAATCAACACGGATATTCATGATAACATCATTCCACACACTGCTATAACACATCATAGCGACATCACATAACAGCAAACATACCAAGAATCAACATCACATTAATAGCAAAGTATATAGTGTACGAATTAACAGCAAATTAAACAATGTACGAGTCATTACAAACTTACCAGCAAAATAGATAGTGTACGAATTAACGGCAAATGAAGCAATGTACGAGTTATTACAAACTTAGAATTCTTTAACAAATAACAATCATCCTAAGTCACCTTGTCATCTTCACCCTCCGCGGTCGCTTCCGCATTCATCCCCTCGTCCACCGCGGCCTTCTCCGCCTCCTCTCTAAGGCTGCTCTCGGCTTCATCAATGAGCTGGTCGTCCACTACATCTTTGTTTACGTCAAATCTTGGATCAACTGCATCAATCTCCTGGCAGAAGAAGGCCGCCTGCCTCACCCCTTTCTGAAACGCGTTAATATGCTCTTGAATAATGCAGCTTTTCAAGTCTTCAAGCTCCACCTCCACACCTTCATACTTTTCCTTCAACTCGTCATAATCGGCCTCGAGGTCAGCTATCCTCCCATTGAGCTTCATCTCTGAATCCAAACAACGAACCTTTCAGGTCCCTAACCTCTTCTTTCCTCTTCCCACCTTTCTTTCTCCTTCTTCCATGCAGCTTTTTCCTCTGGAAACTTGTCAACTTTCCCTTGCAAATCTTCCAGCTTTTCCCGGTTCCCTTCCTTCACCTCCCTATGATACAGTGACCCAACTTGGTGACTCAATATCAATGCCTTACTCCTAAACTCCACCATTGTCCTCACCAAGTGGTCTGGCTCCATACTATCGATAGAGTTAATCAATATCTCTCGCATGTTAATCTCGATATCTTTTCTGACGGTCATCTCCAGTAACTCAATCAGATCGGCTTCCGGTCCCTTAGCACCACTAGACGACCCTTGTCCCAACAAGGAGACTCTTACCTTCTTCACATCATTGCCTTTATTGGGCCTAGTTGGCAACTCGACTTTCCTTTTGGTGCCACCATGAACATGCACCTCCCCCAATGATTCTTGCAAATTTGGGACCTCAGTACTCCCGACTGCCTTTGCCTGCACCGCCTTCTCCTTTCTTAGTGCTTGAAAAAGAGTTAAATTCTTCTTTCTAGCTTGAGCCATATGTCCTGCATGAATACACCAATGTTCGGTTACTTTAACTCAGACACATTGAGACAGTTTAAGTCACAAACAGATACCTTCAATATCAATAATCGAATGAACCGAATTATAAACCCAACTAAGCCCTTAGTGGGCAGTTTATCAGTAAACTTCATCAGCACCTCCACCACCTCCCTATCCGGTGCCGACAACTCGTCGGTACTCATATCCTTATACCGAGAGGGGCTACCCGTCCAACTAAAAGGGAATTTAGTACTCCCATCTACATTAAGGAAATGCGACTTTTCTCCCTCCTTCACTACAACCTTGAAATACCCATCCTTGAAGTGCTTGAACGATTGTGTAAATGTGTCCAACCTGCTAATACTCAGCCTGCTCACCAAGGATAGCCATGTAGTCGGTTGTCGAGGTCTTGTGTCATAAAAGTATAAAAATGCATGAGGAGACGGTCGCAGATACAACGACTGGCACAGAACACGAAAGGCCTGCAGGTACGCCCAACTATTCGGATGTAGTTGAGTAGGCACCACGTTTAACTGGCAGAGCACCCCCATGGTAAAATCATCTAGTGGCAACCTAAAATGTAATTGGGAAAAATGACACATATACATGTAAAAAAACTTATCGTCAGCTCCTTCTTGCCCATGGCAAATGCGCTCAACAACGCTCACCCGTTCCAATGACACGATACCACGGTCCACGCCCTTTGCAATAACGAGAGTACAATTCAGCCACGAGTTCAACAAAAGAGACCACCAGAATAATGATGACTGGTTTCGAACATCAGCCGTAACCCAATCATAATCAGCTTTAGTCGGTTAGCTACTTTCTGTTATCTCTTCAGGAGGATCTTCCCACACCTCGGTTATAGTCTCCATCGGAATCCTCCCCACTATAGCCATCAGACTAGCACTTTCCTCCTCAAGACGCCTACCTACACTCCCTCTAGACTGCATACTCCAACTACTTGACGATGACAACGACACACCATCACTAGTACTAGACATACCTTTTTTGAAAGATGCCAGTAGAAAGAAGGGACTAGTCGGACAGTTCTAATGCACGCAAATCTCTGATTTCAAAATCCTCACAAATGAGCCAACAAAAACAAACTCTTCGCGACATCTGCATTTATAAGCATGAATTCCAAATGCCACAACTTCTTCCCGCCAAAAGTCATAGCTCATACCAATCGTCACAAGGCACACCAAAAGTCATGAGCATCAGAAACGATGGCGCAAAACCTCTTTTGATTAGACCCTTGATACCTTTTCACCTGCTACAAACCTCTTCACATCTTTAGCCTTAACACTGTTAATCACATTTAAAGGCTGGGGGACTGGTGTACCACACCTAGCCGACCAAGCCAAAAACGCCAACACCTATCATCCTTTACCGTCATAACTATCCGTATGTGAAATGTCAATAATTATATAGTAGCGTATCTAATGTGTGATTAGAGAACATATAATAACACTAAACTTGATTTAGTTGAGCCATATTAATAAAAGGATATGACGAGGTTCTATTTTGAGATGATGGTATGAGTTGCATTACTTATGAGTCCCAAGGGTTGTTGGTTTTTTAGTTTTTAAAATGCAGGAATTGTCTCTTATATAATTCAATACTAGTTTTTTGACCCGTGCAATGCACGGGATTATTTTTATTATTGATTATAAATTATAAATGTGTAACAAAATGTTTTAAGAATTTAATGAAGTATAAATTAATATATAAAATGTTAAACTTAGATAATGATATTATTGACATCATAATAATAAAAAATTTCATTCCAGTCAAATGAGATATTACTTTGAATCAAATATTATATTGTGAAGCACACATAGTTTTTGTTCACAATTGAAGCCATATTTAGTAAGTATAAAAAAAGATATGTCATATAACCAAGTTAAATAAACATAAGTCATGAAATACATCATTTTGAACAACAACATTATAGAAATATGCTTAATCTAATCACAACAACAACCATTAACAAACACTTATTTGGTTCGATAAAATCATTGTCTGCTTGAAAGACAACAATATCACCTTTTAACTCATTTTCAGAACAAAATACCCTCCAACCTTGACCTATCTTTGTTTAACTTATATTCTTATTCGATATTAGGATTTTGCAATTGACTATAGTTTTAGGTCCTATAAGAAACACATCTTGTACATTCTCGTCCCGAATGAAATTGTCAAACTTTGATGGCAAGTCTTGTAAGATTCAAATGTTATTGTTAGTGCATTAATTATTTTCATTAATACTTGAAATGATAAAAAGAATTCATAAGGCATATACCAAGTGACTTGCTTTGCTTTGATACTTTGTCAATTTGATTGAAAATTTAGATCTTGTTTCTTGATGACTGATATGACACATAAATGTTGACAAACTCCTTGGTGTACAACCACCTTTAAACACAATTACGTGAAATAAAGAATTTCCCAAATACTGAAACCGCATGTGAGAGTCAATTTTGATGTCAAACAAATCTCTCATATTACTCCAACCTTCTGTGATTTTTGGGTTATTTGAATCCATGTTATAGGTAATTGTCGTGCTCTTACCATTTACATCTACCAAGTGCCACTGTGGACCTAATTCGTGTGCATAAGCAACAGCAAAATGTCGATCGACAAATCCAAATGGCTACAAATTAATAAAGACAGTAAAAATAAGAACAAATTTATCTCTGCAACGAAATGAAAACATAAACACAAACATATATATGTGGGAAAAATCTGAACATCTTAATGTGGCTGATATAATAGGAATCAGGATAAATCAGCAGAAAACACATACAACAACAAATATCAATGCTTTCCAAACATGTATTTTTGTGGTTAAATTTACAGCATACCTGACAACATATGTAGATTGTGTTGAAGTTCCAAAGATTGAAATATATGGGTAAGTGAAAATTGTGGATGGAATGGTAAAGTTGAAGTTGGGAATGGAAGAGCAAGGATTATCATGTTGAAAAGGAATCTTACCTAAAACTGGCAGCACAAATTCAGTTTCACGTGCAAACAGTGGCTGTAATTGTAAAGTAACTGAAATATATGTTGTATGTGTTTTTTGCAAATACTTTAATATATAAAGAAACTGAAACATAAAGCACTTACAAATAACTATAACATACATATATTTTATATTCGTTATACATAAAAGAGTTATAACAGTAAAGCCACTTGTACTGCAGTAACGGATAAGAAGATGTAGGTTCATATTTTTTCTTCACAATATATTAAAGCCACAAACAAAAATTAAAATAACAACAATTGAGAATCTTTATAACAATTATAATATTTGTACTGCAGCAACCATGGTGTTCAAAATATCAATCCATGAGTGGACAACAAATAATGCAATTCAAACATGTATCAATGACCATGTACTTTTCAATATGGCTGCAGCTATCAAAAAAATCCTGAAAGTGTATATTATACACTATGGCATATTATAATTGATGAGTGCGTATTTTTGCCCTCATTCAGTGTTTAATTCCGGGTATTTAATTGAATTTATGTGCTTAAAGAGTGATTTTATTGATAATTCTAACAATTAGGCTATATGAGCTTATATGATAAAAATGTGTTAAAAATTGATTTTTAGCTGCATAAATTATTTTTGGATATTTTAACGTTTGTTGATGCAGCTGAAGTTAAGATTAAGCTCATTCAAGGTGAGGAAATAAATTGATTAAAGTTACAAACTACTTTTAAATAAGGCTAAAATTAGCAAGTTCTGGAAAAATCACTTTTACACCCCTAAATTTTACTTATACACTCCTCTCTTTCTAAATGGGTCTCACCAAAAACCTATTTTGCACCCCCTAATATGTCTATTTACACCCCTCCTACCACTTAATCCTCAACTTTCAAATCAGGCCAACCATATGCTGACACATGGCATTAATCCTTGCAAATACATATGCACCAATTAGACACACCCACGTCATCATCACCTCCATCTCTCACATGAAACCCTATATATATATATTTTATAGATTTAGTATCGATAAATTTGGTTATTTTGTGTTCATTATTTTTTATAAACTCAAATTTATTTTATAAAATTATTTTTATTATTTAAAAACCGTTTTTTCCATTTTCAAATTATTATTATTATTTTTAATTATAAAACTCATTTGATTATCCTTATTCTTAATCACAAAATTATTTTTGTGTTTTTTGTGTTTATCTTTTAAAAACTTATTTTCATTATAAAAGTTAGTTTTCTTATCTTTAGTTTATTTTTCTATTTTAAAAATCTTTTAGTTAGTGTGTGCTATATATTTAAATTAGTCGTCTAGAAATAATAAACATAACTAAATAAAAAAATTAAGATTATTATTATTAAAAGTTCATTTTATTTTATTAAATATTTAGTTGTCCGCACAAGATTGTGTTTTGACCAAGGGTTAAAAAAGTAAAATAACAAAAAGAAGGAAGTTAAAATATTTAGGACCTAAATATAAAAGTAATAAAGAAAAGAAAGAGATAAAAAAAATAATAAAGCAAATAGGTTGATTCGACTACTTTTTCGAATATGATCCATTATTCGTTTTCTAAGGTTATTATTTAGTCAATTATTATTTTAGATTTCAAATTAATTTATGTAAATTCTCAATTAATATCTGGGCATTCATACTATTAACCAAAGTATAATTTCGATTAAAAGTAATAGTTTTTTTAGATTAATCACAATAAATTTAATCGAAGTAAAATCTGAATCAAATATTTCAATAATACTATATCTAATAATGTCTATTCTTTCTATCTTTTTATCAAGTAAAAAGCTAATTAAGCAATTTACAATCATGATTAATTCTTGTTAAAGTTTTTACCTTTAATCAAGGTACAATATCAAATGGCAAAAACATATTCAATCACATGAAAGTCTTTAAATTTAATCAAAGTACAATCTCAATTAAAATTAAAAACTCTTTGACTCATAAGATTGTTATGTTATGTAGATTAACTTTATGTTAACTTGCTATAATATAAAATTAGTTACTTTTACTTTATTATGAAATTAAAGGCAGAGACAAACATAAATCACAAAAATAATTTAAAGAATAAATAATTATATTCATCTAATCTCAAAATTTATTAAAAAATCACAACATAAAATAAATCTTAGAGGCTTATTACTCCATGAGAAGCATATAAATAAATGAAGAATGAGGGTAAAACATGGAAAAGAGAGGGAGAAAGGTCGAGAAGGAGGATTTCACGAAATTTGGTCATCCAAGGAGTTTCTAATTAAATAAATCTATTAAGCATAAAACCAATTGAAAATCCAAATTAAAGACTAAATGAAGACATGAATTTACACTCATAACATAGATTTGAGAATTGAAAAATGGATCTTCTTCAGTTCTTACATAGATTTCGAAACTAGCTAGATTGCAAAGAGAAATATGCTTCATTAATGTTCTTCGACAAACTACTGCTCATGCTTGTTATCCCTTAATTGACATGATGTCCTTGATCATACTCTCTATATTATGAGAAGATGAACCGGTTTCTTTAACACTATCTCGAGCTTGTTTTGCAATCTCATCCACGGAGTTTCTAAGCCCTTCTATCCGATTCTCCAACACATCCTTCACCATCTTCTCAATAATGAACCTATTACAGGTCCCATCTACACCAACTCCAATCCTCCATTGCTCACTCACACACCTACTGTTTATTGTCTGATCAACCAGTAAAGGAAAACAAAGCATAGGCACACCTTCAGCAATGCATTCCAGTGTAGAATTCCAACCACAATGTGTCAAGAAACCACCCACAGCTGGGTGCCCCAAAACCTCCTCTTGAGGTGCCCATGGCACCAACAACCCCCTCTCTTTAGTACCCAACTCAAGTTCTTTAGCCACATTCTTATGGAAAAAATCACCTTCTCCATTCATCAAGTCCTTCCTAACAACCCACAAGAAAGGCTTCAAACTGTTCACCAAACCATGCCAAAACTCCAACAACTGCTCACCTGAGAGCTTCACCACGGTGCCAAAGCTAACATAAATAACTGACTTTGCCCTTTGATGGTCGAGCCAAGTTATGCAATTTTTATCTTCTTTTGCGACATTATAGGATAATGAAGGGTTTTTGGTGACTTGGTTCTTGACGTGAGTGTGAAGAGGGCCTATTGAGTAAACTCTAGGAAACACAGTAGTGAGCTTTGTGATAATGGGAGCTTCTAAGTGATCGAATGTATTGAGTATCAAAGCAGAAGCTCGCGTCATGGTTAAGGTTTCTTTCATGAAGAAATCGAGAAAAGAGTTCCCAGGTTTCGGTTTGAAATAAGATGGAAGATCACAATCTCTCAATAAATTCTCTAACCCTGGAATGCTTGATAGCACCTTTTGTACATCTTCTGCATTTTAATTCACAGTCAATCATGAAACTGAGTGTAAGACGAAGAAGATTGTTTAACATGAAAAATAACCATTTGACGACTTATTGTAGAAGAAAAATGATTGTAAATTTTTTTTTTTTGGAAAAATGTTGTTTGACAACGATTATTTGACAATTTGTATAAGGATAAAATAGTATTAGTAAAAGTTAACTTTTATATTTTTAAAAGAAAGAGAAAGTAAATAGTAACGAGAGGAAGTGTCAAATGGTAATAAAAAAAGAATAGTGTTAAAATACCGGTGACCATTTTTTTTATTTGTAAAGAAAAAGAGAAAATGAATAACAATAGTAAAAAGAAAAAGAAGAATGAATGACGGTGAAAAGATAATATCAAATGAAGTTTAAAAACATTGGGACATAAAACGGAAATGATATTTGAACAAAACATTTTAACACAGTTTTGACATGAGTAACGTGTCACCGCATTTTAAGTTTTAAAAATTGATTTTTATTAAATGATAATAACCCTTGCACGTGTGGGAAGTTTTGGAGGCAAATGGGAAAAGTGTTTCAGAGAGATAAGGTAGAAGCATTTTCTTTGGGTGAGAGAAGACAAAGGTGACTTGGAGAAGATATAGACGGGAAGACAGCGACGAGAAAACTTATTTCCATTGTAGTCTTCAACGCCCATGCTGATGTTGGTTTATAATTTTCCTTTTATTGTATCTCACACCTTTCCCAAACATTCATCTTCATCATTTTTGTAACTCAACCGTGATTTGTTCATTATTTTGGCAGACAACCTTCAAGTTTAACATCAAAATGTTTAGTTTTTATGACATTCACCACAAAAGTTGAAAATTTGGGTTTATTTAAGGAAAATGTCAAATCTTTGGGAAATAGGAATCTTTGCAAGCAAGGGATGCAGTAGGAGTGATTGCAAGGTTGGGAGAATCAAATTTTTTGGGTGCTGATTTTGGAATCTTTCCTTCGCTGACTTTCATTTCATTATGGGTTATGTATGTGAGGAGTAATGCTGGAATACGTGGGGAGTTTTTCTTAATATTATGAACATCGCTAACAAATTTTTTAATGTAAAATATGAAACCTGAGTGTTAAGACAAAATGTTCCTACTTTATCATTTAAAAGATATTTAAAAGATAAAGATGTTTGAATATATATATATATATATATATATATATATATATATATATATATATATATATATATATATATATATATATATATATA
>Ga0214544_1005354_pt1 | contig 24906 bp, 14 predicted proteins | sample CNSS3metaG_FD_160074 | JGI IMG/M metagenome (GOLD analysis project Ga0214544, IMG submission 160074) | Root nodule microbial communities from cowpea collected in UCLA plant growth center, Los Angeles, California, USA - CNSS3 | ecosystem: Host-associated > Plants > Roots > Nodule | place: USA... | reverse complement strand
AGCCTCTTAAGATCAACCTTATTTTTGGAAATATTGCTTTGGTAAACAGACATTGTTCCACGGCACCGGTTTACCTGTCATCAAGGTACAGATATATAACCAAAGAGAGAAATGCGTCATTTCGACACTAGAAGGAATATCAAAGATGTGATCATAGAAATGGTAATTGGCTACTTGCGATCGGTTGCAACCATAGACGTGTGATTCAGGGATTTGAAATACCTCTGAAAGAAGTCTCTCCCTCTCCTGTGATAGTTTCTGGCGTTCAGTTTCAATGGTAGAGATCCCACCAGCCTTTAATATATTTTCTTCTAGTGTTTTAATTTCATGTGCTAGCTCATCCACTTCAGCCTTAGTTTTCCTAAAATTTAAGTTGTCATCAAGATGTCAGTATAGGCAGCTTGTGTATCAATTCATTTACTTCTGCTTCAGCTAGTAGTTTGGCAATCTCTTTGATGGTATGACCAATGTTATTCGTGAGGGCAATACCTTTCTCGGTAGCATCATCCGATTCTCTTTTCAACTTTCTTATCTTTGCTTCTAAAATTGCAATCCTTTCATCAAACTTGGTCTACCAATCCAACAATAACTCATCCGAAAAAGAAAAAGGCATTAGAGACTTCATATATATATATATATATATATATATATATTTCACAGGGCATGTCTGTAAATCCATCAGGAAATACAACAATTTAGGAGATACAAAATTCAAAACAGGCTCAATGATGGAAATGCACACACACACATATATGTACATGTATACCATGTTCAACACTTACCTTTATTCTCCTCAACAAGTGCAGCATGTTGCTTCTCTTGTTGCTTAAGCAGGGTGTTTCACTGAGCAATTTTTGTTGATACTAGGACCATATTGCAATTACTCCTTTTCTACCCTTTTTTGTACCGCCGTTCTTTTCTTAACAGGACACGTTTACCTGGAACCCTTTCCAGGAAGACTTTCGATACTAGGACCATATTGCAGGTTCTTTATGTTAAAAGTTGTCAAAATGTAAGGCAAAGCTTAAGTTCTAAAATAACTAGCTAGACTAAAAAATTTTCTACCATTTTCTGTACCGCCGTTAAGAATTCTATTCTTAACAGAACACGCTTACCTGGAACCCTTTCCAGGAAGACTTTCGATACTAAGACCATATTGCAAGTTCTTTACGTTAAAAGTTGTCAAAGTGGAAGGCAAAGCTTAAGTTCTAAAATAACTAGCTAGACTAAAAAATTCTCTACCTTTTTTTGTACCGCCGTTCTTTTCTTAACGGGACACGCTTACCTAGAATCCTTGCCAGGAAGACTTTCGATACTAGAACATATTGCAAGTTCTTTATGTTAAAAGTTGTCAAAGTGGAAAGCAAAGCTTAAGTTCTAAAATAACTAGCTAGACTAAAAAATTTTCTCCCTTTTTCTGTACCGCCGTTAAGAATTCTTTTCTTAACGGAACACGCTTACCTGGAACGCTTTTCCAGGAAGACTTTCGATACTAGGACCATATTGCAAGTTCTTTATGTTAAAAGTTGTCAAAGTGGAAGGCAAAGCTTAAGTTCTAAAATAACTAGCTAGACTAAAAAAATTTCTACCATTTTCTGTACCGCCGTTAAGAATTCTATTCTTAACAGGACACGCTTACCTGGAACCCTTTCCAGGAAGACTTTCGATACTAAGACCATATTGCAAGTTCTTTACGTTAAAAGTTGTCAAAGTGGAAGGCAAAGCTTAAGTTCTAAAATAACTAGCTAGACTAAAAAATTTTCTTCCCTTTTCTGTACCGCCGTTAAAAATTCTTTTCTTAACGGGACACGCTTACCTGGAACCCTTTCCAGGAAGACTTTCGATACTAGGACCATATTGCAAGTTCTTTACGTTAAAAGTTGTCAAAGTGGAAGGCAAAGCTTAAGTTCTAAAATAACTAGCTAGACTAAAAAAATTTTTGCCCTTTTTTGTACCGCCGTTAAGAATTCTTTTCTTAACGGGACACGCTTACCTGGAACCATTTCCATGAAGACTTTCGATACAAGGACCAAATTGCAAGTTCTTTATGTTAAAAGTTGTCAAAGTGTAAGGCAAAGCTTAAGTTCCAAAATAACTAGCTAGACTAAAAAAATTTCTGCCCTTTTTTGTACCGTCGTTCTTTTCTTAATGGGACACGCTTACCTAGAACCCTTGCCAGGAAGACTTTCGATACTAGGACGATATTACAAGTTCTTTATGTTAAAAGTTGTCAAAGTGGAAGGCAAAGCTTAAGTTCTAAAATAACTAGCTAGACTAAAAAAATTTCTACCTTTTTTTGTACCGCCGTTCTTTTCTTAACGGGACACGCTTACCTAGAATCCTTGCCAGGAAGACTTTCGATACTAGAACATATTGCAAGTTCTTTATGTTAAAAGTTGTCAAAGTGGAAAGCAAAGCTTAAGTTCTAAAATAACTAGCTAGACTAAAAAATTTTCTCCCTTTTTAAGTACCGCCGTTAAGAATTCTTTTCTTAACAGAACACGCTTACCTGAAACGCTTTTCCAGGAAGACTTTCGATACTAGGACCATATTGCAAGTTCTTTATGTCAAAAGTTGTCAAAGTGGAAGGCAAAGCTTAAGTTCTAAAACAACTAGCTAGACTAAAAAATTTTCTACCATTTTCTGTACCGCCGTTAAGAATTCTATTCTTAACAGGAAATGCTTACCTAGAACCCTTTCCAGAAAGACTTTCGATACTAAGACCATATTGCAAGTTCTTTACGTTAAAAGTTGTCAAAGTGGAAGGCAAAGCTTAAGTTCTAAAATAACTAGCTAGACTAAAAAATTTTCTGCCCTTTTCTGTACCGCCGTTAAAAATTCTTTTCTTAACAGGACACGCTTACCTGGAACCCTTTCCAGGAAGACTTTCGATACTAGGACCATATTGCAAGTTCTTTACGTTAAAAGTTGTCAAAGTGGAAGGCAAAGCTTAAGTTCTAAAATAACTAGCTAGACTAAAAAAATTTCTGCCCTTTTTTGTACCGCCGTTAAGAATACTTTTCTTAACGGGACACGTTTACCTGGAACCCTTTCCATGAAGACTTTCGATACAAGGACCAAATTGCAAGTTCTTTATGTTAAAAGTTGTCAAAGTGTAAGGCAAAGCTTAAGTTCTAAAATAACTAGCTAGACTAAAACAATTTCTGCCCTTTTTTGTACCACTGTTCTTTTCTTAACGGGACACGCTTACCTAGAACCCTTGCCAGGAAGACTTTCGATACTAGGACGATATTGCAAGTTCTTTATGTTAAAAGTTGTCAAAGTGGAAGGCAAAGCTTAGTTCTAAAATAACTAGCTAGACTAAAAAATTTTCTACCCTTTTTTGTACCGCCGTTGTTTTTTTAACGGGACACGCTTACCTAGAATCATTGCCAGGAAGACTTTCGATACTAGAACATATTGCAAGTTCTTTATGTTAAAAGTTGTCAAAGTGGAAAGCAAAGCTTAAGTTCTAAAATAACTAGCTAGACTAAAAAATTTTCTACCTTTTTTTGTACCGCCGTTCTTTTCTTAACGGGACACGCTTACCTAGAATCATTGCCAGGAAGACTTTCGATACTAGAACATATTGCAAGTTCTTTATGTTAAAAGTTGTCAAAGTGGAAAACAAAGCTTAAGTTCTAAAATAACTAGCTAGACTAAAAAATTTTCTCCCTTTTTCTGTATCGCCGTTAACAATTCTTTTCTTAACGGAACACGCTTACCTGGAACGCTTTTCCAGGAAGACTTTCCATACTAGGACCATATTGCAAGTTCTTTATGTTAAAAGTTGTCAAAGTGGAAGGCAAAGCTTAAGTTCTAAAATAACTAGCTAGACTAAAAAATTTTCTACCATTTTCTGTACCGTCGTTAAGAATTCTATTCTTAACAGGACACGCTTACCTGGAACCCTTTCCAGGAAGACTTTCGATACTACCATATTGCAAGTTCTTTACGTTAAAAGTTGTCAAAGTGGAAGGCAAAGCTTAAGTTCTAAAATAACTAGCTAGACTAAAAAATTTTCTGCCCTTTTCTGTACCGCCGTTAAAAATTCTTTTCTTAACGAGACACGCTTACCTGGAACTCTTTCCAGGAAGACTTTCGATACTAGGACCAAATTGCAAGTTCTTTATGTTAAAAGTTGTCAAAGTGGAAGACAAAGCTTAAGTTCTAAAATAACTAGCTAGACTAAAAGATTTTTTGCCCTTTTTCTATACCGCCGTTAAGAATTATTTTCTTAACGGAACACGCTTACCTGGAACGCTTTTCCAGGAAGACTTTCGATACTAGGACCATATTGCAAGTTCTTTATATTAAAAGTTGTCAATGTGGAAGGCAAAGCTTAAGTTCTAAAATAACTAGCTAGACTAAGAAATTTTCTACCATTTTCTGTACCGCTGTTAAGAATTTTATTCTTAACAGGACACGCTTACCTGGAACCTTTTTCAGGAAGACTTTCGATACTAGGACCATATTGCAAGTTTTTTATGTTAAAAGTTGTCAATGTGGAAGGCAAAGCTTAAATTCTAAAAAAATTAAATTTGTTCTACATTTGGAGCACATGAAATTAAAATTATTTTAAAAAAATTTAGAACTGAAATCAAATCAAATTAACAAATATGAGGACCAAATTGAGATTCATACAATAATTTGACACGTGTCACCATATTAGATTGACATATGGCACACTACAAACTTGACACGTGGCATAAATATTTTTTTAAAAAAATATAATTTTTTTTTTAAAAAAATAAAAATTTAAAAATAAATTTAAAAAAAATTCAAAAAATTCAAAAAGACGAGAAGCTGACACATGTCACCTACTTAACAGTGTTAGTTCTCTACTAACGGAAAGGACCTAATCGATACTAATTTACAAAAATGAGGACCTAATTGAGACTGATAAAAATATGAGGACCAAATTGAGATTTTGCTACAAAAACGAGGACCAACGGAGTATTTTAACCTAAATTTAAACTATTTCATTTTTTTGTTTTATATTTAAATAATGAAATTTAAATTGTTACATTTTAATTTCTTTAATTTAAATATATTATTTTAATTATCATTTGATATCTATCTATATATGTATATAACAATGAAAGAGATTCTCTCTTTTGTCTCCACATTTTATAATATCAATTATATCCTTTACAATATCATTATTTATTAAATTTTTTAAAATTAATGGTTATATTTATTTATTTTCTATAAAACTGATTATCTTTTTCTTTTTTTTTATTTCTCAGCAATTAATTTTTTTATTCATTTCACTTTACTTTTAACATTTCACTTTATTTGTAATAAATATAAATTTATTTTATATATTAACTTAATAATGTTACACTATTATCACCTACTAAAATACTATCATTCATATTTAAAATATGCGTAGAATGCAATGATAGTGCACATGTGTGTATGCTAGTATTAATAATATAACTAATTTCTTTTAAGTTAGTTGATATTGATTGATGTTATTTTTTTCTCAACGTTTTAAAATTATTTCTGTTAATTAGCATTGACAACGTATTTTATTGATTAGTGTTTGTTGAGATTGTTTTCAATTGATGTTTACATTGTTATTTAAGCTAAAATCAATTGATTTATTTCATCGCATTAGCTGAAATATTTTTCTATTACTATTAGACAAAAAAAATCACTGCACACATTGATAAAAAACAAATTTGATCTTGTAAAAAAAATTAATTTTACTTTTTTTACTTATCTTAATTTGATTTTTATTTTGAAAATTTTAATACAATTAAAGTCTTATCTATTTTCTAATGTTAATATTGTAGTAATAGTATTAGACAAAATTTCAAAAGTAAAAACTAAATTAAGACAAATAAAAAGATATATCAAATTAATATTTTTTTATAAAAATATAAATTGAAGACATAATTTAACCGAAAAACGACTACAACGTTGAAAAAAAAATCCACATTCGACAAAAATAACTTTTTCGACATTAGACAAAAAGTTTGCGAATGATATCGAACGAAAAATAATAATATTGGTCATGATTAACATTAGTTAGAAAATAATTACTACTATGGTAATTTGATAAAAGTTTTACATGTATTTAAATGTTATAATATACGTATAAACAATTAAATTTTAATTTACTTATTAAAATTAAATGTAAATACCTAAAAATACTAATGATTATAATTAAAATAATTTCACACAAGCATAATAGCTAAGTATTTCATTTCTTTGTATTTGAATTAAAATAAGAATGTTAAGAAAATTATTCATATTCTGTTAGATTAAAATTGAAAGTAGTTCTAGTGTCGTCACACAACTCCCCACCTATTTGCATATAAATTTTCACATTGTGTGACTCCTGCTGTCATATTTTGTTCCGTTAAGAGTGGTTCTAGTGTCGTCATCTTCAACTCAGAAAAAATCTAAATCCTAAATGATATCTACATCAACAACAACGATAGAATGAAGAAGCCCTACAACTCACCCACAAAACAATCAACCACAAACATTTCAATCACGTATGGTATTTGAACAAAAATGAATCATTGGCGATTGTGAGAGTGAAACAAAGAACAAAGTCAAAACGAACCACCACCCATCGCCGTTGAGAACCCAAACCTCAGACCTTACTTCTCTGTTCGATGACGTCGCGAGGCATTGCTTCTCTCTTCTCTCAAGTTGCAGTGCTCTCTTCAAAATGAGAAAACCATGGATTCTCTTTGTTGAACCTCTTCCCCATCTTCTTCCACACGTGTTTCAATTTTAAAAAAATAAAATAAAACAAATTTTTAAATAAGAAAATTGATTGACACGTCACTATGTCAAAAGTAAGTTCAAAATATATGTCTAAATATCATTTCCGAAAAAAAAAAGCCTATAGTTTCGCTAAAGCATTACTAAAAAAGGAAGTAGTTGATAGAAAAATTAACATATTATTCTTCTTTATACTCAAATTCATTCGAAGTATGATCAAAAGTTAGAATACGTTTGTAAGAAAAGCTTAATAAGGTTACACTTTTGTTTCAACAGAAGCCAAGTTGTAGACTTGCAAAAGAGAAGAACAGCACGTAGATTGCAAAGTTGGGAGAGCCTACATATGTCTTTTCTATTTAATTTATAGAAAATGATTTTTTGACTACTAAATTTTGACAACTTTCTCTTATAACCTTAGATGTCATCTTCTAATTGATTTCTATTTTTCCATTTTTTCATTCTCAATATTCTAAAACCACTTAAGAGATGACACCTCATGTTGTAAAAGAAAATTGTTAAAATTTAGTAGTCAAAATATCATTGTCCTTAATTTATAAGTCTATTTTCCTATAATTAACTATTGTTGATGAGAAAGAGATCAGTTAAAGTTAATTAAGTAGTTAAGAGTTAAACAAATATTCCAATATTAATACTTAACGTATGTGCAAGTTTTCAATATTTCATAATTAAAAAAATATGTAGGGAGTCTATTTTCAATATACTTTAACCAATAAATCTTTTCAAATGTTTTAATATTACTACTAATTAAAACTCGATGGCCTGTATGTTTAGGAAAATTATTCTTTGACACAAACATTTTGTTTTTACATTCATTTTGACATATAACACTTTAATAAAATATTATATTAATATAATAAAAATAAAAGTAAATGCAATATTATAATAAAATAATAATTTATAAGAAGTGTAAGTTGAATGTAAGAGAAAAATTTAGTGTCAAATATCAGCTACCATATTTTTAATATTTGGATGAAAAAGTAATTTAATATATTTAGTTGTCAAGTAAAACATTTGGGTGACCAATTTTTATTAGAGACTAAAATCAAGGTTTAAAAGTTAGAGAGACCAAACCTAAAATTTATTTTAATTGTTTTTTTTAATTCTATAATCATTGTTTAATTTTGTATTTAAAAATTATCTAATATTGTCCGCGTTAAATGATTTTAATGAATATATATTTCATTCAGTTGAATTTAAATAAATAAAATAATTGAGTGATTGAAAATGGTTATCCCTGCTTCTTACAACAAAATCAACATTTTATTCTTACAATCCATGTTCCTTTCCCCACTGCACCTCCATATTTGTTTTTCACAACTTATTTCAAGCCAACATGAACAAAATGGGAAACGAACTTTTTTATGTTTCTCCAAAATTTTGTAACGCCTCAATTTGTATTGTCCTCATAATAAAGCATTATCCAAATATAACTTTCAAGTATTTTTCTATATGGGAACCCACAAAATTACCAAAGTATCTCTAGTATCATTAAATATTTAATTAAAATATAGTCGAAAAAATTATGGAATATTTGTTTTCGATTATAATATTAACTTTGAACTAAATATAATTGTGAATTTTTCTGCAACGGAATCCATTTCAATTGAGAAAATTATTTTAAAGACTTTTTAAAAAATTATTTTGAGTATTTATTGTAGTAAGGTTGAGAATATGATGTATAAGCTTAATCAATATTTTCTAAAGATAAAATTATCTAACTCCCTTTAAACGTGATTCTCAAGAATATTCTAATAATGAAAACCATTCCGAGAAAATTGAACTTAGGGTTATTATCGGAATTGTTATGGGTATTTTGGTAATTTACATATCCTAACATTGTTTGAGAAAGACAATAGTCAATTATAGAACAATTTTACGTTGTTATCTAATTACAAATGACCGTCTATTTGAGTTTTAACATTATTAATATAAAAGTAGGCCAACTTATTTTGTGATGGAATGGTGTCAAACTATTACCAATGTATAGTACTTTTTCTCTATAAAATGTTCTCGGAATTATACCATATACACACACTATTGTAACTGAAGAACCTACCAATCATCAGAAATTAGCAGATGTTCCTCCGTGAACATGTCCAGATACATAAGCGATAAGCTTTTTCAATCCAAAAGTCAAAAGAAAAGATACTATTAATCCTTTTGTCAGAACACTTTTTCTGTTCATCGAACATGTGATCAGCGTAGTTAAAATCTAAGCTTTATCTAATTAGAGGCTCTGTTCTGATGAAGTGCAGAGGGCACCGTCATCTTCTAAATGACTGTATATCTCAACGGAGGACCAAACAAGCTCAATACCACCTGAAAAGAAGGGCAGGAAACGTTAGATGTTTCCTAATTAGTCACTGTACATATGCTACTCATTTAATCTTGTACTTGAACACATTTTACCTTTTAATCCTTATATTAAAAACTGTCTTAACTTTCATATATAATATTTTTAATCTTTATAAAAAAAATTAAAATTATAGGTGTAAGGATTAAAACGAATGATTTTTAAGTATAAAGATAAAAAAAGAATGTATATAATTATAAGAACTAAATGTGTGATAAATTTTACGCATATATATGTTTTTTGGGTACAGAAAGGTTTAGGGGGGAAGTTAGGCTATCCTAAGGTCAAAACATACCACAAGCCTCAGCCAGGGCTTACAGTGATGCTGAGTGCTAGCAGAGTGCCCAACAATGAGGATTGCTAGCAAGTAGTAATTGAACCAAAGCCGTAAAGGTAAAGTGCTCGATTACTACAGGCAACACTAATCCAAGTGGTGATTGTATGGATTAATGATAAAGCCAATTGTAAGGCATGTTGAACACATTGTGATATTGAATGCCAAGTGTGATCAAACGGAGTTAAATCTATTTCATGACGTCAATGAAAAGCTACAGTCATTTGTAGAGTAACACCCAAACACAAGACTTACTGGTAGAAACACAAGGCCGTGCAAGAAACCAATGATAACCAAGGCCAGGTACATCTGGAAGTAATACACCTGCGGAGAGAGACCCAAAAATTACTTCTAATGTTTTTTTATCAGAATATCAGGCATTGGAGCCAAGGGCGATATGCACATACCACAAAAATTTCAGATGTAGAGAAGCAAAGGACGATAACTCCGACTAATTTTGTAAGTGTGATTCCACTGCCAAACAAGGATAAATTACAGAAAGAAAAGCGTCAAACAAAATAATAGTGCAGACACGTCAATAATTCAACCATCATTCAAATGATTTTTGTAATTTAGTCATAAATTCTACATACCTGTACAAGTTCTCTGACAACAGAGTAAGAGTTATATCAAAAGTACAGAACTATATACTAACTCACAAACTTTTCATGAAGTTCAATGGATCAAAAGTTCGTTCATTGAACATGAAAGGAACGAATGACCACAAGCAATGTATTGAAATTGATAATAAGATATCACACACGAGTACAATAACTAAATGCACCTATTTATACCATCGAAAAGCCCAAGCATTAGTACTAGCCCACCTGCTAGCCGCTTAGCTTAGGTCTACTACTAATAACCCGAATTTCTTATAATGATCCCCCTCAAGCTGAAGCTTATTTTACAAGTTGATGCACAAATACAGTACGCACATGTGTATCTGGTAAAACCCAATAAAACAGTGAATTATTATTTGAATGTTCCCAAAACAAAGAGGTTTAGCAACACTCTCTTCCCATACAAGACCAGCCCAGGGTTCTGGTTTGTTCTCCCAAAAACCAGCCACCCCTCTCCAAGAAACCACCGTATCCCATATACCCCAGACCATCTCTCCTCCCCTCTTCACAGCCAGGTAAGCAATTCTGTTGCAACAGATTCGGTTGGCGTGTGTCTGTGGAGCCCAAGTAATAGGCTTCACTTTCTCCTCTCATACACCTTTTGGGCCTTCCTAATTTGCCCTTCTATTTCATTGTTTGTATCAACTCTCCTCCCTTAAAATTCACCTTGTCCTCAGGGTGGAGTTCAAGAAAGGCTTCCATCATTTTAGAGACCGATTCCCACGAATTTTCACACTCAGGCATATTCTTCTACTTCACCAACACTTCTAAAGATTGATCGTTTTCTCCACGCGCTGCGAACACCTTTTCTGGTTGGACTTGTAACTCCAATTCCTCCGTCACATATTCAGGTAAAGGTTGGATAACAACATCAGCTGTTAGGGTGGGCTTCAATAGAGATACGTGAAAAGACAGGGTGTACTCTGCTATCGTTGGTAATTTCAGCTTATAAGCCACTTCTCCCACCTTTTCAACAATTTCATACGAACCATAATACCTTGGACTAAGTTTCTGGTTAATTCTCTTAGCCAACTTCTTCAATTTATAAGGTTGTATCCTCAAATAAACCACATCCCTAACCTTATACTCCACCATTCTATTATGGGCCTACATCAGATGCTCTTTCAGCATGTCTAACATTTCATCTCTTTCCTTCATCATGAATGACACTTCATCTAGGGTTGTTGTTGTAACACCTCCTCTAATCACCGGAGGAGGATCTCGACCATACATGACTTTGAAAGGTATCATCTTCGTAGCCTCATGATAGTTGGTGTTATACCAATATTCAACCCAACTGAGCCATTTATGCCAATGTCTTTAGTATATGTCATACACCTCAAATGAGTCTCCAAGCATCGATTTACCACTCCTGTTTATCACTCCCGTTTACCCATCTGTACGTGGGTGATAAGCAGAATTGAATTTTAATTTAGTTTTAGCCATCTTAAATAACTTTGTCCAGAAGGAATACATAAATACTCTGTCCCTATCAAAAACTATGGATTCAGGAAATCCATGCAATTTCACCACCTCCTTCAAGAATAATTTTGCAACATCTTTGGCATTATAAGGGTGTGCAAAAGAAATAAAATGAGCATGTTTCGTGATAGGGCACTCCATTTCTAATTGTCGTAGAAATGTCATGGAAACAAAAGAGAATAGGTAGGTGGGAAAATTACAGTTGGTGGGATGTCAAAATATACAGGCTTTTATGTCTAAGGAAAACTATGATTTAGGTCAGGCCGTATCAAGGATGCTTCTTTTGATAAGGAAATTTTGGCTAAGAAGAGGGTCATGTTGTAGGAAAAAATGCTCCAGCTTAGCCCCCTGAGGTGCAAGCTAAACGTATGGGAGATGGTTTGGAAATTCCAGATTTGCATGCTAGAATTTCTTACATACCAACTTCTGCTTCAAAACACTCAACTGATTTTTTCTATGAAATTAACGAAAACTCAGTGTTGGATTTAGATTCATGGACTACCCTTGGAGTATTGGCAGCCTAAAGCTATTTTTACTATTGCTAGGGGTTTCAGAACTCCTCTATCTCTAGATGATTGCACTATGAATAAAACAAGAGGGTTTTATGCAAGAGTCTTGGTGGATGTAGATATGGCTAATGAATTACTGAACCAAATTTTGGTGGAAAGACCTGGGTTTGCTTTTGTTACTGACATTGAATATGAAAAGCTTTCTTCCTTTTGTTCGGTTTGTAAGTTGATAGGGTACTCCATTTCTGATTGTCGTAGAAATGTCATGGAAACAAAAGAGAAAAGGGAGGTGAGAAAATCACAGTTGGTGGGATCTCAAAATAGGCAGGTTGTCATGTCTACGGAAAACTCTGATTCAGGAGTAGCAAGGCTGTTTCTCATGGCCTGTTTTTTGTTCATGAGTGTTGGTTGGATTCCCCCATGAGTTTTTTGTATTTTTATTTTTGTTTTTAATGATATTTTCATGTCATGACAAATGATAGATGTTGTTAGATATTGTTTAGATATTGTTTGATATTATTAAGATATTGTTAGATAATATTAAACAATATCTTCTATTTGCTCTATTTATTTTCAGTTACTCTTTTTAATTGTACATCTCTTTATTATAAATAAATTATCCTATGTGTGATTTATACAGAAGGGAGATTAATCTCAAATCCTATTTTCTTTATTCTCAACAGATGTCCTTGGGAGTGTCAGCCTAGCTGAGATGCCAAGGATCAGATTGATGCCTAGCATGAGATTTTTGTTTAAAAAACACATAAATCTAAGCGCAGGATAGATGCCACTAGTGTAATACCATGTTAAAATTTTAAGCTTCCTTCTGATAACACAACACAGAGTAATTGATTCTGTTTTCTCTCTCTCTGTTTCCTTTCCTTACATTATATCAGATCTACTATCATGGATTCTGAAAATTCTTCTGCTACCCACAACTCTGAAACCACCACCATTACCTCCTCCTACCACCCTCAAACTTTCAACACACCTATCTCCCTCTGATATTGATACCAAAATGTTACAAAAAAATACAATAACCTAATGCATCTACTTATACTATTAATTAGCCAGGTCAATCACTAAGATATAATATAATATATAATGGGGGCATATCAGCTCAGGTTTGTTGTCATTTGTTATCATCACAACAAATTTTTACCATACAAGCATACATGAATGGTTAATAGATCCATATGTGATTTGTAGACAAAATTTGTCCTCAAGTATCAAACAACAGCAGTTATTACTAGATACTTTTGCTATACACATAGCTAGCTACACTCGTGTACAAGGATACATATATTACAATCCAAGGCATTTCCAAATGCAACAGTACATATAATCAACCTGAATACAGAAGCCCCCATGGTACACAATGCTGTCTTTGCTCGTTGGTTCCTATCTCCCAAGCTTACCTGTGAAAACATGTATACAAGATCAGAAAACGTGCATGGTCACCAATAGGCAGGTGGTTCAATTGCATAAAGTCTCTGAATTAATCAAACTATCAATATTCCCCTAGTGACAAAGCAGGTTGAATTTCACATGCTTTAGTAATCTTCATAACCTCTTTTCCGAACAATCAGGAAGTAAACAGATATCACTATTTCATTGAAAACCCTACAGAGGGAAGACCTGTGAATTTAAAAAAACAGAGGACCAGACTAACCGTAAAGGCATGGACTATATGCACACAAAATTCAACAGCAATTCCTATTGCCATAATAAGGTTTACAACAGACACTGCATTGAGTTGGATACCCAAAATTGCCATTACACCCTGCAGGAGTCACAAAGGTCGTTTGTTTGACTCTGTAACTAAAGAATTAAAAAGGATAGCAAAAGAAAGATGAAACAAAATTTGCAACAGTAAGATAAATGATACCATGAGGTCCAAAATTATCATGACAATAACAAGTAATACGATTGCTGAACTCCACAAGCTGCATTGAATAGAAAACACAAAAGAGATATACTTATACCTGTAGTGATGGAGAGAATACATTTGTAGTTTTAACTGTAAATATGCAAGACTTGGGTATACCTGGATGTGATGACCAAACAAACAACAAAAATAGCACCTGCGATATAACCTTAAGTTATTTAAAATGAATTTGATTAAGGAAACATAGACTTGATATGACATTTTCAGAAGTAATAGTTGAAGAATATATGTCAAGGAGAAAGGGGAAACAAAACATGGACAAAAGTGGGTAGGTAGACATGAATTAGATTTCACTTTCCAATTTTGGTCCAATCAGAAATGTTAAGACACATTCATATGACACATTTTCACACAAGTAATAATTGAAGAATATATGTCAGGGAGAAAGGGGAAACAAAACATGGACAAAAGTGGGTAGGTAGACATGAATTAGATTTTCAGTTTCCAACTTTGGTCCAATAAAAAATGTTAAGAGGACGGCATATAAGTATTACTCGAGGACATATAGTTTAAATCGCAATACTGAAATCTTTCATACGTAAAAAGCAACACACGTGCTATATATCCTTTCAAGAGGCAGAAATAAAGCGGTTTGGCATTGTTAAGATGACAAACTACTTCATCAAAGACCATATAGATAGAATTTAGAAGTTTGAAGCCAAGAACATGAGTATAAACCTTCTCAATAAAGGCAGAAATTTCAACATATAAAGTGCAAAGTGCAAACATAAAGGAAAAATGAAAGATCAAACCAGACCGTCCAGCTTACATAAGGTTGACACGTGACTATGTCATTCTGCATAGATATGCATTATTTAAATGGTTTTGGAACACCAACCTAGTGCTATGGTAATGTTGATCAGGGCTAGCTTCCATATTTCCAGGTATTGTTCAAAGAAGATATAAAACACTGAGTACGGAAAAATATCCATCTGCATGAGATAAACTTAGTCAACAAGAAGTGGAGATCCCCAAAAGAATAAAAAATGTTGCACACTGTACAGGTTTAGCCATTACAAAATGGTCCATAAGGATGAGAAAATGGAAACTAGATCCATAGTCATATGAAATGCTATTTTTCCAAACTTAATATAACCAAAAAGACATTCCAAGAAAAAGTGATGAGTTAACAATAGCAAAAAACATCAAAGGTCAAGAGAAAAAAGAACAATAATTCCAGGTAAAATATTAGATTGGTAAACGATAGAAATAACAACAACGACAACAACAACAACAACAACAACAACAATAATAATAATAATAATAATAATAATAATAAAAAGAATAACAATAACACTAAATCAGTCTTCGTTAGCATTAATATAATTTACCCTTCTCATGTCATTCAACTACAGTAATGTTCACTATTATTGAAAACTCATAATAGTCAACTGAATATAGTTTTTCTTCTATTACAAAATCATTTATGATTGTTGGCCTTTCTTGTCATCAAATTATTGGTCATTAGCGTCAATTTTAGTTCATGAATATTCGTTTTAAGAATATAATTAGATATTGTTTTTAGTCCTTATATCCTAAAAACATGTTTTTTTTTATTCTCTACATCTACATGCATAACTTTTTCATTGATGTCCTATGTTGATGTGACACTTTTGATGACTGATGTCAACATCTCTACTTCGGTCATTTTGCTAACATGACAGGTGATGACATCATCATGACTTATAATGTCATCACCATTAGGTTCAACGGAGGAATTTAACATCAAAAACCAAAAGTAAAAAACAAAAAAAGTTAAGAGGGATGAAAATCAAACAATAAAAGAATTAAGTCAAAATAGTTATAGAGTCAATCATATTCTTAAAACCCAAATGCTCATAAATGAGTCCTAATAAAAAAAAAATTACAAAGATAATAAAATATCGGAAGACCATATTACAAACTGTTAAGTAGTATACTTTAAGCCTAACTCTACCCCACAAAACCGGCTTTTAAGGTGAGGTTTGCATCCATTGTCTTATCTCTAGTCGATGTGAGACGTCCAATACTCTCTCACGCCGAGGTATATACATCTCAAGCATGGAACTTGACATTAGTGGGTGGTCCGATAATGGTCAAATACCGGGTGAAACAACATGCCCAACAAACTTTTACTAGGATAAGTTCTAATAATGACTCTGATACCATGTTAAGAAGTGGACTTTAAACCTAACTTAACTACACAGAATCGACTTGTAAGGTGAAGTTTGCACCCGCTTATATACTCTAGATTTGGCCTTATCTTTAGTTAATATGAGACTTTCAACACAAACAATTCCTAGATCCTGAATACAAAAAAACAACTCAAGTAAAAATGAATAATGTCATTGCTGCTCACAAACCTTTAAAGAAGCAGAAATTCTTGCTGAAAAATCCCTTGCAGCTTGTATTGCATTAACATAGTCACCCTAACAAGATTTTCATTTGATCAAACACAGAAATGTGTGAAAAGTTTTTGCCAAAGCAAGGAAAATAAGATCATCATTATCACTCTGCTTACTTGTCTATTAAGTGGTGTATGATAAGTTCGAAACTCAGAAGCTTGAATAACACCACTCTCATAACCTGAAAGCTCAGTTATAAGCAATATCTGTATATCAGATTTTAATGTTTAAGAATGATATAGCAAATACAAAGGGAACAGAATAAAAGGTTTGCTCTTTTAGAAAGGGGGAGTGAGTATTTTTTTAAACCATTCAGATCTACACTGTTGGTGTATGCTCCATGACCACCCTTTGCACAATCAGCTGATGGAAGTGCATCAAGAAACCAGGGAAGCTTCTCTGTGAACTGTGCCGTAGATGGACGATCATTAACCAAATCCGAGTGGCGGAAACACTAGGAATCAACCAGAAAGGTCAGTTGTTTTACCAATTCACCCTTTAGGTTTAAATTTGCAACTTTTGACCAATTATTATCCAATGTAATAAACAAGAAACTCAGGGGAGAAAGTATATTACCGTTGTGCAGTCATTGCACACTCCACCCAACCCACATGGTCCTTCATCTGGCAAACAGCAAGGTGGCTGAAAAATACAGATACTTACTATTACAAATAGAAAGATACACAAAGATATAACAAACAATATTTAATTAGTATAATCATTTAAACAATTAATTTAGAAACAAAAACAAAGCCGAAGAAATAATGGAACCACAATATCACAAAGCATATATACATTATGCATGAATATAAGTTCAAAATAATATATAGGAGAAAAGAGAAGTTGAACTCGCTGCATCCAAATTTTATCCAACATAAAAGAAGCACGTACCTGATCATCAGGTGGACAATAAGAGCCATTTGTGAATTTTCGACAGCAGCTAAAAGCTTCAGGTGACATCCATACAAGGAAATCATCAAGCCACGATGCAGCTGGTTTGGCTATGTAGCTTGATTTTGGCACTAATGAAGCTCTAGATATCTGCAATATTATAGAACCAAATGTACAGAATCCGTTCATATAGGCAAGAGTAGACTACATCACAAGGGTAGTTATGTACAAATTCTACAATTACAATTAACAGTCTATATATATATATATATATATATATATATATAAGTAAGTAGTAATCCTCCTTTTTAATAAGCTGAATATGAAATAAACTGTAATCACTCCCTTCAAATCTTTTACATTCATCAACTAGGTATCAGACTCTTGATCCAAAGGGGCCTTAACTGCAGCCTTCATTGCCACCTTGGCACCTTCATCATGCCCAGAAACTACGGCCATCAGCCAACAGTGCTGTTGCTGAAATATGTTTCCAGTGGGCTTTTCCAGCAAAGACCCCCTCAAAAAACCAGCTGATGCTGCTGCCCAGTACCCAAAGTTACAGCCCCATCAAATCTGCCAAACCCCTTCATATTTGCAAGTAGCTACACATACTAATTGTGTTCACCACATGCCACTGCCACCACAGAACAGGTCCTGGCCACTTTTTCTTATGTTTCAGGGGTTGATTTGTCCTAAACTCCCTCATTTACAGCTATTAGAAAGTCCTATCTTCTCATTCTTTTGGCTATGATTGCAGATCTGTTTTCACTTCTTTCCCCACCATGTCTGAAAAGACCATTTCTATTTAAGTTTGATATATATAAGGAAAGGGAGAGGGAGAAAGGAATTTTGTTGTGCAAAATGAATTCAAGCCAACTACAACTGAATTATATCACATTCTTATATCTCCAGATGGAAGTAATTGACAAACTATCGGTTGTAAGGATCTGTCTGAGTAACAATAAGTATCTGACAACTGTCAGTTGGTTAAATATGAATAAACTAATCTACTCATACAAAAAGGTGCAATAACAAGGAGTAAAATTATACTGCAATATTTATGACCATGACCATTGAATTACCTCATTTAAAAGAGAATTTGAATCACAGTGGCTAATGGAGCATAGCTGATTTGTGTGTTTGGATTCCAAACTGCGCACAATACTCACAGGAAATCAGTTCAAGAGTTCAAATAATGCACTTAAACGTACATCTAAGAGAATTTTCATGTGCCAGTACAGTGGAGGAAAATAATGATTTATATCATAATGTTCTTCCACTAATTCTATGTCCTATTTTATTCAACTGCATCTTGCATGCTTAATGCATCATTTCAGTTTGTAAATAATACAAACTTAGTTATCTTCTTAAAAGACAATTAATAACAGACAAGTACACTTAGAGCAATAAAATTAATCAACCTGTAGTTGTAATCCTTTACAACAAAATATAATGGTGGTCCAACTCTAAGGTACTCAGATATGTTACTGAAATAACCCTGAAAAGACCAAAAGAATGAACGTGAGTCTGGACAGTAAAAAATGGAACATGGGAAACAAATGAAAAACTAAACCTGAAGATAGGAATCTCGTGGAAGAGCAATCTGTTGCTCAAGACCAGGTTCAATCCTAGTGCTTAATGCCTGCCAAAATAAAATGAAATAAAAAAAAAAAAAAAAAAAAAAAAAACACAGAATGACAGTTCTCAAAAGGGTCTTAATGAAAGTTAATATTTTCCCATTTCCCAAGAAACTTACAATGCTTGCTAAGGTGAATCCAACAAAGATGGCTATGACCAAGATTTTAACTACCCGTAGTCCAAGAAATGGTGCATGAACCTCCTACAATCGCACAATAATAGAACATTTAATTTTAATCAGAAAAGTGAAAGGTACGTGATAAGTATCAAAATACCTGGGAAACACTCCCACAAAAGCTAGCTATTAAAAGGGGAGAATCAACCACTTAAATATTCAAATAATAACCTCATACTACTCGATGCGGGAATTAGACACCCCATAATACCCAAATCACTATTAGTAGGAAACAAGATGGGTATAAAGAAACAAGTGATTTTTTCTTGATTAACAAGAACTAATTCTCCTCGAAGGGCTTCCCCATCACAAAGGATATTTCCTTCCAAAGAAATCTTTTAATTCCTTGAATGCCCCTTCCATAGTCATTCTCCAAATTTATATGACCAATCCCCTCAAATGAACTGACTAATCCCAATAGAATAGTTATCCTAGTTATTGAATCATCGAATTCACAATTTGAATCAAGTAATTCAACTAGTCAGCAATTTGCATCATAAGTAACTCAACCTCTACATTCCAACCCTATTTGTCTGCATTGGAAGGTATCTCTTGAGTGGGTTCTTTATAGTAGTACTCGTCCTCCCAATTGATCCTGCTTCTGCACTCACTTCCCAGCATTTATATGATGTTGTAAACTCCCCCTACACCGTTCTTGATCTAGAAAAGGTGAGAACTGTATTTGTTGGTTACTTTGCTTCTAAAACTCCACTAAACTCACCAAAGCTTCAATCATGACTCATTTCAACCATTTGTTGATCTAGCGAGTTGAAACAGTTTGATAGGAATCCAAGATAAAAAAAATGATTTTATTTCCTCATTGCAACTAAGAATAATAAGGAAAAGTATTTCTCCTATAGTTTCCAGTTCAAAAAGGATTTATCTCACAAAATGCCTATTCCATCCTCATTCTCCCCTATTTATCTTGCTAACCCCTCAAACAAAGTACAAGATTACTGTATCTTAAGAAATTTCTACCTGTGATAATTAAATAGAATAAGAAAACAGCAAAACTGAATTCATAAAACATGGGTAATAAGATGAAATTTATTTAAGTTTACACATAATCAGCCCATGAACTAAGTATAACTTTACCTTCATATACCGCGTCAATAATCCATCTCTTTCCTGCCTGTTGCCTACACTTTCATAAGATATGCTTAGAACCATATATAAGCATGGAAAGAAAAAAGTGTGGCATGCAAAATACCAACAGAAGCTGAAAAGAGTTCATGATTATTCTTGAATGGAACTGCAAGATATGTAAACAATTATCGAGATCAATTTAAAGGTAAAAGTTTAATCCACGAGATTCACTACTTAAGAGTGTTTTGTAATCCTTAACAAGTTTGATGCTTCATTACATGAGGGCCCTTTCAAATTGAAGCGTTGACAAAGCACATAACAATCATGCCCCGTTCCATAATTAAATCTCACCAAGACTAAACCAGCAACAAAAGGATCAAATTTGTAACCATTACAAGAAGCCTTTGATATCATGTCGAGACCACTAGATGCAATAAGTTTATGGGTTAACCTATTAGTATTAGATAAATTAACAAGTGTGATTTGTAGGTCTAAATAAAACCCTCATTAGCACAAATGTTTTATTTAAATTGAGAGAAAGGAATCAGTACAATAAATAAAGGAGATCTGGTATCCTCTGATAACAAGCATATGATACAGGAATAAATAAAAAGTTCCTAATAATATAGTACATATATAATATACATATTTACGATTATAAAGGAGGATCAGCTCTTTATTTCTATAATTATAACAATGTTCCTGATTATAAAGTATAAACTCTTTATTTTCTATAATTATAACTGTACAAGATCAACTCCTATTGATAACATGATCATAAAGGATATACCATTTTGAAAACCATTCATACCCAAAAGCCTAAATTGTAAGATGCAAGCATAGCAGTAAACCAAAGTATTTGTGCCTGAACTTTATGCATGTACCTTCATTCTCCTCCACAGAGGACCGATTCAACTTTATGCATGGAAAACAGTCAATTCTGTTGTCCTTAGCTCTCACAAAGTCTAATGTAACCAAAGCTACAAAAGCGGTAATCTGCAGAAGGAAGTCCAGTAGAACCGCCAAAGCTATAGAAAAAAAAAAGTAGTAATCATTAGAGTTATGAAATCCTAAAATCACTTTTTAAAGTAGTTGCATTTTTTACCCTCCTTTATTTATGTATTGATGAAAATTTCCAGTTCAGTTTTCTGTTTGCCAAAAATAGAAGTTGAGAAGAGAAAATTCTTTAACCTGCAATCATAGAGAAAACACGGCATGCTGGCATAGAAACAAATGATCCTACAGCAAATGCCAAAATCTCTGATAAGCTTGCTAGAGTTATTGAAGGTCCAACTTCACCCAATGCATGGCTTATTTTTTCTTCAACTGGTAAATTTGAGGGTTGTCGCTTCACAGCATCTACGATTATACACATGTTATCAACACCAACCTGAACAAAAAATGAAAATCCAAAAGAAGTAAAATCTTACAAAACTTGCTGAAATGTAAGAACGTTGCAAAAGTTAATAACTTTCATTTACACAATGACCCAAATTTAGAGGAAGGGATCTGAATTAACTGAAGAAAATAGTAGTCAGCATATATCATATTTATATACATCCAAAGCATAAATTGTAAATACATCTATTTGTAAGATAATAACAATGAATTCAAGCAATTTCCTATGACAATATTGCTCGAAGGATGCATGAACTAAATATAAAACTTAATGTTTACTCTTCAACATTTTAATAATTATAATTAAAATTATACTAACATTACTCAATCACTCCTCTAAAGTTTTTGCATTGTAGTCATGCAACAAGCTGGTTCCAAACATAACTAACTCGAGGACCTCAAAGAATGATGGTCAAAATTTTAAGAGTTACTCACTAGAACAGGAATAAGTAACCAGGTGCAATTAGGGATAAATTTGTCAAATTTCAACTTAAAATAAATTGGCATTAAACAAAGTTGCCCAATAAATATATAATTTGTACTCCAAAAATTAAAATAGACGATGTGGAACTTCCCAATACCCTCCGTCCATAGATGCTTGTCAAATCAGGCAAGCCTACCAGGTTAGAGGACTCCAAAGATGAGCAATAGGCTCTGGTACTAAGACAAATTTCAACTTAAAACCAATAGGCTTATAGCAAATTGCTCAACAGATACATAAGTCACATCCAAAGGATTGAGGCAAGCCACATTGGAACTTCCCAACATGTCCCCCTCACAGATATTTGCCAAACTAGAAGACCCTACCAGCCAGAATAGACAATTACCAAGATGATTAATAGGATTTGGTACCAGGTCAAATTTCATTTTAAAACCAATAAACATTAAGCAAAGTAATTCATCAGATATAGAAGCTATACTCAAGAATTGAGGTAGGCAATGTGAAACTTCCCAACAAATTTCTTCTAGAAAGAATATTCTGCCTCACAAAATGAAAATCAACCTCAATGTGTTTTACTCTTTCATGAAACCTTGGATTTCAAACTACATGGAGAACTGCCTGATTACCACACGCAAACTTCAAGAATTGCTATCTACAAACTCATAACTCCTTAAGAACCTATTTTCGCAATACAAGTTCACACATTGCAACTGTTAATGCTTGATCCGGCTTTATATTTCCTAAGATATCATATTACCTCAAAAAATAATGCCCAATGGAGAACTTGGCGATCTATACGTGTAAACCTTATATTTTCATATAAACTTTATCCTCGTAGTCATAGAGTAACCATCTTCCTAGAGCAATTTTATGTATCTAATATCTGAACAATGACATTCTAGTATGGTCACATGGAGGATCAGAGAATTGACCAACACAATGCATTAAAAGATATACATGGCCTAGCTATTTAAAGAAAGTTCAGCTACCCAATCATTCTTCAATATTATTTCGGGTAAGGTAATGGCCTCCTCCATATTGACAAAAGCTTCCAAGGTTTACACTTTGTCGATGTCAACCTCCTCTAGAATATTCGGGCATATTCCCTCTAAGAAATAGAAATTCCATGTCCACATTGTGCAATTTCTATACCTCAAGAAAAGCTTGCCAAGATCCTTAATCTGAAAAGGCTTGACAAATTCTGGTTCAAGTTGTCAATAACATCCCAATCTTTCCTAACATCCCAATCTTTCCTGGCGATGACAATGTCGTGTTATTACTAGATTGAGGATGTCCAGACAGCAGATTATTTCATGAATGAGATAGATTATAAAAGCCACCTTGCTTGAAAACCTCAATATGCAATACGTAGCTCTACAGAGGTCTATCTAACTATGGTAACATAACTACAATTAGTAAAGCTAACTGTAAACCTAACAAATTGTAACTAATTGAGAGTTGGTTAGGCAGATCCTAAGTTAGTTATAAAGTTCCTAACTGAAATAAAAACAGTGGGCAGGTAGTGTATACTCCAATACACCTCCGGTACTTGTATCGACCAACAGTTTGGTATTGTTAAGAATGGAATGCGAAGAGTTGTCCTAGACAAAAATCCTACACAAAAAAGCCAAGATCTCATACACTCTTGATACCAAATTGAATATATTGAGAAAAGGACAACAAGAATTGTATTGTTGTATTACTGCATTACTGAATATTCAAAGATTACAAAAGATGCTAAGCTTTCAGTATACAAGGATTATATATAAACATCCTAGCAGCACACTACAGCCATGAAGTGACAGATGTTTCATTTATAAATATCATGATGACAGCTATAACTGCCTAGTCGGAGAATAACAGTCAACTAATAAAGCAGAAAATAAAGAAATTGGCGTCTGGATGTATTCTTTTTACAAGCATGGATATTATTGAATATAGTGAATATAGGTTTGAGATTAATCTCTCCTGTATAAAAAATACACATAGGGTATCATATTTATAATAAAGGAAATATGGGCTAAATCTAAAATACAAGTAAAGAAAAATAACAAAGAAACTGAAGATAAAAGATAGAGATATAAGATATATAACAATATATCTAACAGATACTATCCAATATGATTTTGGTACCCCCAACTTAATGTCAGTTTGGAGGCAACCAAACAGGCACTTCATGTCTCCTGCACTTAATCCAGTGAATGTGCACAATACTGATATAAGACAATATAATATCTCTGGTAATAATATATACAATACACTTGATAATGATAAAAACATAAAGACTTACTGCTAACACCAGAAAAGGTATAACTTCCATTATGATTAGTGTTGATTTTACTCCAATAGCACTGAAAAATCCAACTGATCCGAGGACAGAAAGCACAACAAGCAAAACCCCCAAAAGACCAAGCAATACCTGAATAACATAAAGTTGAAGAATGGAAGTATAAAATAATCAGAGTTTGAAGAAAGAAGATGAGAATATTTATATCAAGAATTAGCCAAGAATATTTATATCAAGAAGTACAATTTAGCACATATTGGCCCTTATGAATGTGCACAAACAATTCAATATCAGAATTATGCTAGAGGGACAATTGTAAGCTTCAAGAAAAGTATACCTTAGATGAGAGGAAGAAAGAAGATGGATGAGGTGTATCTCCCAAGGTCACCGATATATAAGCAAACATCACAATATAGCTCACCTAAAAATATGTTGGAGAAGAAATTTATTGTATGTTCAAATAAAGCATATAGATGAATCCACAATCAAACTACGCAGATCATTAGCTTACACACAACACAAATCATGTTTTTACATTCAGCAGAGAGAAACAAAAATTTCTTACAAGTATTGTTACTACATCTGCAGTGCTTT
>Ga0214544_1005353_pt1 | contig 24908 bp, 7 predicted proteins | sample CNSS3metaG_FD_160074 | JGI IMG/M metagenome (GOLD analysis project Ga0214544, IMG submission 160074) | Root nodule microbial communities from cowpea collected in UCLA plant growth center, Los Angeles, California, USA - CNSS3 | ecosystem: Host-associated > Plants > Roots > Nodule | place: USA... | reverse complement strand
GTGCTCTAAAATGATCAACAGACCTCTCTTTCGAAAATCACAGCTTTTATAGTCAAACTGTTACGAAATTCAACAGGTTGATTTTCAAATCAATCGGTTGATTTCACTTAACTTAAGTGAAATCAGTTGATTAAAAACTAAATCAATTGATTGAATTTGTTGCAGTTTAAGACTACTGCAGCCAACCTTTTAACCTATTAAAAAACCATTCAAAAGATTAAAAGAGACATTTTAACCTGTTGAAAAACCATTCAACAGATTAAAAACACAACAAAGACCAAACTACATCTAATTAATGCTTTAAGGTCTACAACATGAATTACAAACTATAAGCACACTTTCTTAATGATATAACAACATGGAGAGCACATGTTTCAGCCTTGATCACCATGGATATCATCAAATCTTCTTTCCTTCATCAGTGTAGGCTTCATTCCAATGTTTTTGGCTTCAAGATAGTTCAAAAGAACTTCATTCAATCTTCATCAAATCTTCAAGAAGCAAACCACCTTGGCTTCTCATGTCAACAATAAGAGGGAAAGAAGAAGTTAGGCGGTAAAGAAAAAAGAAAAGCTTCAAAGAAGATAAGAGATTAGTTAGAGTTATGCAGTAGAGGTCTTTAAATGAAGAGTTATGATACCATAACACAAATATCAATATTATCCATGAGGAAAGGTAGAAGAAAAGATAGAAAACATAGAACCTGATTGCATGGTGAGAAAGATGAGCTTAAAGAAAAAGAGAAGACAAAGTAAGACTTTAACAAAAGAGGAAAAAAAGATAGAAAAAAATAAAGTAATGAAAGAAATAGAAATATCTTATCTATTGAAAAAGAAGTGTCAAGTTAAGATACAAAGGAGAAAATTGTATAGAAAAAGTAAAAAAAAAAAGTTTATCACTAACTAAATTTAAGTTACTACGAAAAAATGGGATAAATTAAAATAGTTATTTAAACATGAAGAATGAAAATTTGATCTAGTTATTTTGATAATGAATGATCCGACCGTAAGTCTGGTACCATCATTAGCATCAACTACCACGTTCTTCAAGTATTGTCCGCTTTGGAGCATAGAGCTCTACCACGGTTTTGTCCTTAAAAGGTGCCTCAAAGTGTGGAGGGAGGAAAGAGTATTTAAATTGTGCTTGGTCTCAACTTCTAAGCGATGTGGGAATATTGAGTGTATCGAAACAAGCCTCCCAGTCAAGGCAAGTGGAGTTGTCGTCCCCATAGACGGCGCCACTATTTTGACTGCAAGTCCGACAACATCGTGAGGATCAACCACTACGTTTTCGAGGTATTGTCCGCTTTGGAGCATGGACCTCCGTCCACTCTAGACAACTCAAGACTTGTTCATTAATTGCTAAATTTGAGACTTGACTATTGAGTAGAGCTTTTTGTTGACTTGAGCATTGGAGTACCTTATGTAGGTATACTTCCATCTTTTGCTTGAAGAGATGTGAGAACTTATAGAACGACCACTAGACCTAGAAGAACGACTTGTCGAGAGCTTTGGAGTCCCTATAAGGTACTATCTCAGTTCCATAAGAACAAATAATGCTATTAAAATACATAATATATTATGTTGGATGTTTTCATATTTTTCTTAAGTTGCATAAATCTTTTTGATCATACATTAAAATAGGTATATTGTATCTCTTTAAAAGTTTTCATAAGTAATTAATTAGATATTCATGCTTCATTTAAAAATACCTTGAGGTTTCAAATGATAATCATTGTGATCCATTATAGAAAAATATAATAGATTATCTTATATATCCTAGAAAAAAAACAAAAATTATAAATTCGTAAATAATGAATACTAACATAAAAGATTTCTTACATGCACGATTACTTAATTAGATAAATTACTAAATGAATATTTTTTTCTACTAAGTAATTTTCATGAATTAATTAATTATCTCTATATTTGAAAAGTTTATAAAACATATTTTCAAAATATAAAACACATCTCTCTTAAAAAAAATTTTCTGACAATTTCAAAGGTGTGATATAAAAGTCTTAAAGGTTGGAACATATTTTAATAATTCATGTAAATTCCTACAAAAATAGTATTTTAGAAGTGATAATGGTTTTAAAATAGTGAGATTTGATTATTTTAATATTAAAATTTTTAGTTTAAATTTTGTTATAAATGAGTTTCATTATTTTAAAACATATCATCTCTCTAGAAGTCACTTTTCTAGAGTTCTCTGACTTCTCTTTAGGAGATCTCGTTCTTTGTTCGCCTGATTAAAGATCTGAGACTGTAGGAATGATCCTCGCGATGAACTCTTCAATTTGGACTGATCAATTTCTCCATTCGCGTAAGTTAAGTTTCAACCCTTTTTCCTTGGTCTTCTTCTAGTTTCTATTACATGTGAGTATTTTCTGCATGCATGTGTCCTTTTAATCTTCTATATGTGTCTCTGTTGATTAGTGATCATAATTGTTGGTCCTGATCGTTCTTGTGATGTTTCTATGTGTAGATACAACATCTTGTGTGGTTGGAGGTAGTTTGGTATTCTAAGAGTTGTTTGGGCTGTCTTTTACAGGTAAGGGAAGATATGTTTCTGTTGAATTTTGGTGTGAACTAATCATCTTGGTAGTTAATTGTGATATGGTGTGTTGAAATGATAAGTTGTATGTTGAATTGTTTAATATTTGATTTGTGTTTGGTTTTGATTTGGGAAAAAGTTTAAAGATATATTTTGAGTGATTGGGTATTAGTTTTGGACTCTCTAAAACCATTTGGAACTAAACACTAAAAGAAAGGTGCCCAATTAGTCAATTTCACATGATCAATTTTCCCCAAATTGTTTTTTTTGGTACACCATCGGGCATCGTTACAGTGTCATTGGGCACTAGGCCACTGACTTGGTATTGTCGGGCATCATTTTGGACCGTCAAGCGTTACAAGTTAGTGGGTTCCAGGGGCTAGGCGCCAGCTGCCACTTTTCCAGCATCGGGCTCTACCCTATTTTTCTAGTCTACGTCCTCTTGGTAAAATAAAAATTTTCGCTTTGTTAACCGTCAAATCGAGCTAAAATTTTGACATTTGATCCTAGACACATGATTTTTCACTTTGACCTCTTGGATCTTTGTTTTGAGTTTGTGGTTAGATAAATTATTTTTACCGTTTTGATGTACTTTGCATATATATATATATATATATATATATATATATATATATATATATATATATATATATATGTTTGATATTGTAATTGAATGTGTGAATTAAGATTGCATGAGAATATGATTAATGAGGTATGTATATTGTTCTCCCAAATATAAAATCGATATCAATTAAACTTCTATTTATGGAATCGCTGTGTACACTAAGACAACGAAAATAATAATAATAAGTAGAAATATTATCAGTACAAAAGGAAACTGGTAATACGTAAAAATAAATTATACGTATTAAAGTATTAATAACATTGTCAGCTTATTAAAAATCATCATTAATATAACTTTAAAATATCTTAAAATATTAATAACGTTGTCAACATATTAAAAATCATCATTAATATAACTATTAATATGTAGTTTTTTAAGCAAATAATTAATTAACAATTAAGTTAAAAATCAATATTATCACAATTTTAAACTTTTATTTTAAAAGTATCCTTCAAATTAAATAATTTAAGTAATGATTATATTTAGCAACATTATTCATAATTTGAAAATGATTTTCAAATTAATAAATTTACCTTATGATCTTACATAAACTATGACTACATATCTAATAAATAAAACTCACAACAAATATAAAAATATAAAATAATTAAAAATTATATATATATATATATATATATATATATATATATATATATATGACTTTATTATAAGGAATATTTTATTAATAACTTTTTATCAGACTATTTTACCTTTTGCCTACTCATAAAATCATTAATTATTTTATCTTTTCGTTGCTTTTTAAACTGCGCACTCCTTCAATTAATCTCTATATTTCTTTTTTTTCTTTATTTAAAAAAAAAAACTCTCTCTATATTATTTTCAGCATCTATTAAGTTTTCTTTTCCAAACTCTAAGAACAAATTAAATATATTAAATTGCTAAAAGGTAAAATTATTAAAAAAGCTTAAATTTCATATATAAACACTGTAGGTATACTTTTTGATAATAGGTATATCTTTTTATAAGAAACGACCAAATTAATGATAAAATTACAACATAAAAAAAAATTATGAAAAAAATATCATGATTTCCATAATAGACTTTAAATATATTTTTAATTCTTCTAATTATTTGAGACATGACTATTTTCTATCCGATAACTTTAAATTTTTTAAGTCACTTAAATTTTAAAAGAATGTTTGAATATCTTTATATATCTTTTAAAATTATCAACGATATAAATACTTCGATAAAAAAAACTACATTATAGTAAATATAGAATAAAATAAAAGGGAATACTAATAGGTATCCTGAGAGCGTTTTTTATATATCTTTTAAAATTATCAACAACATAAATACTTTGATAAAAAAACTACATTATAATAAATATAGAATAAAATAAAAGAGAATGTTAATAATCGTTCTTAGAGCGTTTTTTAATGTAAAATTAATAATCAATAATTCTACTATATTTTTGTTGAAATTTGAATAATTAAAATTCGCCGAATTTTTTTTTCTATTTTAAGTTTCTTTTACATTTAATTATATTTTAATTTATAACAACACACGAAAGACAAACGATTAAAAAGAAAAAATAAACGGTACAACGTGAAAATTATTTTTGTTAAACTTTTTATCAATTTTATTTTTGTTCATAAAATAGATTATTAAATACAATTATATAACATTTATGATTATTTTGTCTAAATAACATTTAAAAGATAGTTTTTGTTTTGTGTTAGGAAACGATTGTAGATATAAAAGATATAAAAAAAAAAGATATTTTTGTCAGAAAATACACTATATGAATGTATATTATTTTAATTTTGATTATTAGAGTTAATTATTCTAAATTTCAACATAAATATAATAAAATCAATATCAATTAATAGAGTTAATTATTCCACATTTCAACATAAACATAGTAGAATCGGTGATCATTAATTACACCTTATATAGTGCACCCAATAAAATGAATTCTTATATATCAAACTCGTAAATAGTTAATTACACAAATAAAGTCTAGTTATGCTTGTAACGTTCTTACTTTTAAATAATTATAATATTTTATTTCAGTTATAAAATTGCATACTTTCATTTATGTGAATAAATGTATATATTAAAAAATATATTTTATATTTTATTTAAATAAAGTTTAAATATTAAAAAAATATTATGACTAAGTAAAATCATGATAATAATAAAAATAAATAGAAAAAATAAACAAAATAAATAAAAATATATTAGTTAAAAAAGTATTAATTAAATGAATGAATTATTATATGTGTTAGACTCCTTTCTTTTTGTCTTATAAGTTAAGGGTTTGACCGTCTTAGTGGAAGGCCCACTTAGTAACCCCAAGACTCCTTCCAGCCACTTACCCCTTCATTATGTTTCTTTTCTCTAAAAACAGTTCCCTTCATTTCTCCATCTTTTGAGCAGAAGCTCTATTAGAGGACAATTAGAACCTCCCTAGAGCTACTCGAAATCTTCCTCCGTGTAAGTTGAGCTTGAAACTCCTCTTTTTTTCATTCCTGTTGCTTTGGCTCTACCTTGGGTTGTCTATGGAGCCTTAATTTAGTCACTGTGTACCTATTTTTTAGCGTCTTAAACTATTTTGGAGTTGTAGTGCTCCTTTCCTCTTAGGGTTCATCTTGTCAAGTTAGGGTTTAGGGTTTAGGGGTTAGGGTTTAAGGTTTAGAATTTAGGGTTTAGGGTAAGGGAAGTTAGGGTTTCACATGTTTTTAAGTTATTATGCTTGTTTTTTGTCTGTTTCACATTTTTTATGCTTGAATGATGCTGGTGAATGTGTTAAAATATATTGCTTGTGTTTGTTGCTGATATTTGGTGTTGCATGCGCGAGCAAGGGAGGAACCTGTTGTTTTTGCCCAAGCGAGTGACTCTCGCCTAGGCGAAAATAGCATAAATTTGCCCCTTCTTTCTACTCGAACTCTTGCTCAGGCGACAAGCTTCCATTTTAAGTGATGAGTCATCTCGCTAAGGCAAGAAGGTCTCGCTTAAGCGAGAACCCGTAGAAACCTACAATGTTCACTGTTTGAGCCCTCGCTTAGGCGAGATGGGCTCGCTTGAGCGAGATAATCTTTTTTGCTTAAGTAAGGACCTCTAGGTTGGGCGAGACTTGTGCAGAAAACACTATACTAGCTTAAATCATTCCTTGATTTTTTATTTACCTTTCAAGCTTGAAGTATGTGATCATGCATGTTTAGTATGCTTTAGTGGGACCAAAATTTTACTATATTTGGTGTGAAATGATAAATGGATTGGTTGGTTGTGGTCTTGGACATGAGAATGAAATGTTTTGAGATATCATGTGAATTTGGTGTGAGGAACATGGTTATGGTATGAGATAGACATATTTCCATAAGCCTCTTAGGGAGACCTCATGGTGGTGTTGTAGTGTATATAATTAGATAAGGATTCAAGTAAGGTTGCATCCTGAAACTCTAAAGAATCATTCAGTCTCACGTAGAGCAGACTGATTCAAGTCATGAGAGTAGCAGGAGGGCCTAGTCTTTGGCAAGATAATGATCGTATATGATCATGGGCTAACCTTGTGCGTGGTAGGTGAAACTCATTGGCAATGGCTCTGCAGAGTAGTAGAGACCACCACAAGTGCAAGCATCTAGTGAATTCGATCTCATTATATGTATCCGGATAATTGAGTCATAGAGTCTTGTTTGTTTGCTATCACATGATTGAATGTCTACTGTTTTGCATGTATATAATCTATTTTAATTATCTTCTTGTTGTAACATGTTCAAAATTTCTTTTTTTACTCTAGTTTACCCTTTTTCTTGTGTCTATTTTCTTGCGTGGTTTTTCCTTTTGCAATGATCATCAATTAATTAGTGTGAGCATATGTGGAAACCCCTGGTGGTCGTCAAGATAATGGGAATGCAATAGTTTAGTGGTCCACGAGTTGGTCTTGGGCTCACTGATGGGTTCCTTTTGTTACACTGTTACATTTCAAACTATTTGCTCTGTGAGCAAATTTCTAATTCCATCTATTTTGGATAATTATGTTTATGGCACTGCATGGTGCCTTTGGCTTTCCTTCTTGATATATTTGTGGATGACTGACAGTGAATCTCTTATACTCTTTGTCTTATGCTCTATTTTATATCGTAATCATATGATGTTTTATTTAGTAGATTTAATTTATTTAAATGGGATGTCACATTTTTATGGTATCAGAGCCTTCGTTACTTAGAGTATGTGGGCTTGTGCATGCTTAGCTTGTGTTGTGTCTTCCTAGTGTTTTGTAGCTAAGTTTCTAGTCTAATCAAAATTGAATAATGGTTTCTCCTATTTGTCTAGTGATATGGCACCTCCTCGTGTAACACTTGAACCCCCTCAAAGTTATGCGCCTAACATAGCCAGGACGATTGAGGCCATGGCAGCAGCCCTAACCCAACAAAGTAACACCATGATGCAGCAGCATGAGGCATCGATGCAGCGCTAGGAGGCATCTCTTGAGTAGCAGTAGATGGTGATGTAGTACATGAAGGCTGTGAGGTTGGCTTTTGAGGCTGCTTAGAGGCAACACATGGAAGCCCTCCGACAGTTGGAGGAAAACATGGTTGGTGGTCTTGCCTACGGTCCTCAAGCTCTACCCCACCCCAAAGTGGAGTTTGGAGGATTTTCTAAAGCACCAACCTGCCAAGTTTGATGGCAAGACCAATCCTGATCTAGCTGACCAATGGATGAAGGACATGGAGAGGATCTTTGATGCCAAGAGGTTCCCTGATGAAAGCCTATTGGCTTACATAGTGTACATGCTCACTAGAAAGGCGGAGCATTGATAGGCTAGCATGAAGTTAGTCATGGAGGAGAAGAGGGAATAGATCACCTAGGAAGCATTCAAGAGAAAGTTTTTATTTGAGTAGTTCCTTGATAGTGTGAGATATGCTAAGGAGGTAGAGTTCCTCTAGTTAACCTAGGGAAATAAGACGGTTTTTGAGTATGTAGAGAGGTTTAAGCACCTGGGGCGTTTTTACACTATGTTATTGGATGAGGAGTGGCGGTATAGGAAGTTCGAGAATGGTCTCAGAGGAGACATTTGTTTGATGGTGACACCACTCTCCATCAAGGACTTTGCGACCTTAGTGAAGAAGGCTAGGGACATGGAGAGGATGAAGACTGAGGTGGAAGCTTAGCTCTAGCAACAACAGAGAGTTAGTGAACCATATGGGTCCAAGCCGAGATCTGAAGAGAAGAAGAAACCTTATGCTAGGCATCACCTTCAGTCTCATGGGTGTGGAGGGTTTTCTTCCCCACCCAACAAGATCTAGTGCCATTAGTGTGGAAGACCTCACTTGAGAAGTGTTTGGCCCCAGTTAGCAGGCTTTCGCAAATGCAACAACTATGGTAAGGAGGGACATTTTGACAAAGATTATCCCACTCTTAAGAGGGTAGTGGCACGACCTCCGATTAAAACTCAACAGAGGAGAAGAGGCAGTAGGCCTCAAGTAGCTGGTAGGGTGTATGCGATGATCGGGGCAGAAGCGACATGCTCAATGTTGTATGATTGCTGGTAAAATGTTGTGTGTTGTATGATTCTAGAGCAACACACTCCTTTGTGTCAGAGTCTTGTGTGCAAGAGTTGGATCTGCCAGTGTGTGAGCTGCAGTTTAATCTTGTGGTATCTACTCTGACATTTTGGGTTGTTAGGAAATCGTCCTTGTGTGCTAGGTGTCCTGTGGAGGTAAAGGGATGCATATTCAAAGTTAATCTAATATGCCTACCTCTAAAAGGTTTGGATGTGATCTTGGGGATGGATTGACTCTCTACCAATCACGTTCTCATAGACTGCCGGGAGAAGAAGTTGTTGCTCTCCAACTCAAAGGGGCCTGAGTGGTTGTCTTCTCAGGGTGTTTTGAAAGAGGTCAAGGATGGCGCACAATGCTTCATTATCTTTTCTCAGTTAAAGGTTGAGAAAGAGTAAATGATAACAGTTATACCAATGGTGCGGGAGTTTGAGGATGTGTTTCCAGAGGAAGTACCAAGGTTGCCTCCAAGGAGGGAAGTTGAGTCCTCCATAGATCTAGTACTAGAAGCGGGTCCAGTGTCGATAGCTCCTTACCGCATGGCTCCGACGGAGTTGGTGGAACTTAAGAAGCAAATAGAGAAGTTGTTGTAGAAACAGTTTATACTGCCTAGTGCATCATTGTGGGGAGCGTTAGTGTTGTTGGTCAGGAAGAAAGATGGTAGTTCGAGATTGTGTGTGGACTATAGACAGTTGAACAAGATGACTATCAAGAAAAAGTATGTCTTGCCAAGGATAAATGATTTGATAGATCAGTTGCATGGGGGGTTGATGTTCTCCAAGGTTGATCTACGCTCAGGGTATATCCAAATTTTGGTGAAGGCGGAGGATGTTTCGAAGACAGCCTTTAGATCCAGATATGGGCACTACAAGTATGTGGTTATGCCTTTTAGTATGACCAATGCTCTAGCCTTGTTCATGGTTTACATGAATAGGATCTTTAGGCTATTTTTAGATAAGTTTGTCGTGGTCTTTATAGACGACATACTCATCTATTTCAAGACTCATGAGGAACACGTTGAGCATCTAAGGATAGTGCTTGGAATTCTGAGGGAGAAGTAGTTGTATACTAAGTTGTCGAAGTGTGCTTTTTGGCTTAAGGAAGTTCAGTTATTGGGGCATGTAATATCAATTCAGGGTATAGCGGTGGATCCAGCTAAGGTGGAAGCTTTGATAAGGTAGGAACGTCCAAAGTCAGTGACAAAGATCAGGAGCTTTATGGGTCTAGCTGGCTACTACATGAGACTCATAGAGGGATTCTCCAAGATAGTGGTGCCTTTGACACAGCTTACCAAGAAGGACCAACCTTTTGTTTGGATTGCTAGGTGTGAGGAAAGCTTTTGAGAGCTTAAGCAAAGGTTGACTAGTGCTTTGATCTTCGTTATCCCCGATGTTGTTAACCCTTTGAGGTTTACTATGATGTCTCTCATCAGAGATTGGGTTGTGTGTTGATGCAAGAAAGAAAGGTAGTAGCATATGCTTCAAGGCAGCTTAAGGTTCATGAGAAGAATTACCCCACTCATAATCTAGAGTTGGTAGTGGTGATGTTTGCCTTGAAGATCTGGAGGCACTATCTCTATGGTGCACAGTTTTGCATGTTCAGTGATCATAAGAGCCTCAAGTATCTGTTTGATCAAAAGGAGTTGAATATGAGGCAGAGCAGGTGGATAGAGTTCTTGAAGGACTGACTTCAAACTCCTATATCATTTGGGGAAGGCTAACATGGTGACAGATTCTTTGAGTAGGAAGACAATGCATGTGGCACACCTCATGATCAAGAAGTTGGAGTTGATAGAAGGGTTCAGATATATGAAGCTGCAAGTTGAGTTGGAACTAGAATTCATTAGATGTAGTGCCCTGACTATATCTAGTGACTTTTTGAGCTTAATCAAGGAAAGACATTCGATGGATGATAGTTTGTAGAAGGTGAAAGAGTTACTTGGATCAGATCAAGCGAAGAAGTTGGCCATGGGTAGTGATGGTGTGTTGAGGTTCATAGGCAGTGTTTGTGTACCAACGGATGCTGAGGTGAGGAGGTTGATCCTTGAGGAAAGACACAAGAGTCGTCTTAGCTTGCATCCTAGCATGACTAAGATGTACCAAGATCTCAAGGAGACCTTCTGGTGGCAGGGCATGAAGAAGGATGTGGCATAGTTTGTATCCGCTTGTTTGACTTTTCAAAAGGCGAAGGTTGAACATCATAGACCCGGTGGAACACTACAACCTTTAGATATACCAATGTGGAAGTGGGATTGCATAACTATGGATTTTGTTATCCATTTGCCACGAACCTTGAGAGGTCATGATGCGATTTAAGTTGTGGTGGACAGGTTGACCAAGAGTGCTCACTTCTTGGCAGTGAATCTGAGGATGTCCATGGTCAAGTTGGCTTAGTTATACATCAAGGAGATCGTGAGGTTGCATGGGATGCCCTGTAGCATTGTGTCTGACAGAAACTTGCGGTTCACTTCTAAGTTATAGCAGATACTGCAAGATGCTTTGGGAATTTGGTTGAGGATGAATTTTGCTTATCATCCTCAAACATATGGGCAATCAGAGTGATCCAGTCCTTGGAAGATCTGTTGAGGACTTGTGTGTTGGATCATCTTAGCAGTTGGGATGAAGTGCTACCGTTGGTGGAGTTTAGCTACAACAACAGTTACCAAGCGAGCATAGGGATGACACTGTATGAAGCCTTGTATGGGAGAAGATGTAGGACTCCCTTGTATTGGTACCGAGATGACGAATCAGTGTTATTTGGGCTAGAGTTGTTAAAATAGACCATAGAGAAGATGAAGTTGGTGAGAGATAGGTTGCAGGCATCTTAGAGTAGGCAGAAAGCATATTCATATCAAAGAAGGAGACCCTTGGAGTTCGCAATTGGGGATCACGTGTTCTTGAGGGTGACTTGAACTACCAATGTGGGAAGGGCTATCCGCTCAAGGAAGCTTTCTCCTAAGTTTCTTAGTCTATATCAAATCTTGGGAAGGATTGGGCCAGCGGCGTATGAGATTGCTTTACCTCAGTTTGCTAATCTCCATTCGGTTTTCCATGTCTCGCAGTTGAGGAAGTATGTGCCTGACCCATCTCACGTGTTGGAAGCTGAGGATGTGCAAGTTATGGAGCATCTCACAATAAAGGTACAACCAGTTGGTTTAGAGGATCGTCAAGTTAAGAAGCTCAGGGGAAAAACCATCAGTCTTGTCAAGGTCATCTAGGACCGGAGGACAACTGACTCTACTTGGGAGCTAGAGGAGGATGTGAGGAAGTCATATCTGCATCTATTTTCTGGTACGTCTTAATTTTCGAGGTCGAAAATTTATGTTATTGGGGAGATTGTTAGACCCCTTTCTTTTTGTCTTATAAGTTAAGGGCTTGGTCTTCTTAGTGAGCCCAAGGTCAACCCACTTAGTAACCTCAAGACCCTTTCCAGCCACTTACCCCTTCATTCTATTTCTTTTCTCTAAAAATAGTTCCCCTCCATTCTCCATCTTTTGAGCATAAGCTCTGCTAGGGCACAACTAGAACCTCCCTAGAGCTACTCGAACTCTTCCTTCGTGTAAGTTGAGCTCAAACCTCCTCTTCTCTTTTTCATTCTTGTTGCCTTGGCTCTATCTTGGGTTGTCTCTGGAGCCTTATTCTAGTCACTATGTACTTGTTTTTCAGCGTCTTAAACTATTTTGGATTTGTAATGCTCTTTTCCTCTTAGGGCTCATCTTGTCAAAAGTGATAGCATCTGCCAAAGGTAAGGGAAGCTAGGGTTTTGCATGTTTTCAAGTTATTATGCTTGTTATGGGTCTGTTTCACTTTTTTATGCTTGAGTGATGCTGGTGAATGTGTGAAAATATATTGCTTGTATTTGGTATTGATATCTGGTGTTGCATGCACGAGTAGGGGAGGAACCTGCTATTTTTGCCCAAGTGAGTGATTTTCGCATAGGCAAAAATAGTAGAAGTTTGCCCCTTGTTTCTACTCAAACTCTCGCTCAAGCGACGAGCTTTTGTTTTGGGCGATGAGTCATCTCACTCAAGCGAGAAGGTCTCACTTAAGCGAGAACCCGTAGAAATCTACAGTGTTTACTATTCGAGCCCTTGCCTAGGTGAGATTGGCTCGCTTGAACGCGAGAATCTCTTTCGCCTGAGTAAGGACCTTTAGCTTGGGCGAGACTTGTGCAGAAAACACTATACTGGCTTAAATTGTTCTTTGATTGTTTATTTACCTTTCAAGCTTGAAGTATGTGATCATGCATGTTTGGTATGCTTTAATGGGACCAAAATTTTACTATATTTGGTGTGAAATAATAAATGGATTTGTTGGTTGGTTGGTCTTGGACATGAGAATGCAATGTTTTGAGATATCATGTGAATCTGGTGTGAGGAACATGGTTGTTGTATGAGATAGACGTAATTCCATGAGCCTATTGGGGAGACTTCATGGTGGTGTTGTAGTGTATATAATTAGATAAGGATTCATGTAAGGTTGCATCCTGGAACTCTAAAGAATCAATCAGTCTCATATAGAGTAGACTAATTCAAGTGGTGATAGTAGTAGGAGGCCTAGTCTTTGGCAGGATAATGGCCATATATGATCATGGGCTAATCTTGTGTGTGGTAGGGTGAAACCTATTGACAATGGCTCTGTAAAGCAATAGAGGCCACCACAAGTGCAGACATTCAGTGAATCCGATCTCATTATATGTATCTGGATAATTGAGTCATAGAGTCATGTTTGTTTGCTATCGCATGATTGAATGCCTACTATTTTGCATGTATATAATCTGTTTTAATTATCTGCTTCTTGTAACATGTTCAAAATTTCTTTTTTTACTCTAGCTTATCCTTTTGCTTGTGTTTGTTTTCTTAACAACATATCACAAAGGCATATTACCCAATTCAAATATCATAAAGGCATTCTCAACAACATATCAATAACTTTTAAGCTTTTTCAAAAATACAATGCATAATAAACATGATTCTACACAGATTCAAAAATAATACACAATTCAATCATCAATTTAACATCTTAACCACACAGTTCATCATCACATATTTAGAAGATCACAAATTCACAATTTTAAAACACAAAAAAAAAATCCCATTTTCCAACACCAACTAAACTACTCAACATGCAAAAGATATAAATTGGCTCCCCTCACCTTTAAAAGACGGTCCAAACATCTCTAAGAATACCAAAACTCCTCTAACTCCACATGATGCTCTATCTATACATAGAAATATGACAAGAAGAATCAGGACATGTCATTATGATCATTGATCATAAGAGACTCATATAGATTATTAAAATAACACATGCAAGTGAAGTAAGCTCGCATGCAAGAAGCAAGACAATTTTGGACGAGGAAAAAGGCAAAATACCAACTTACTTAGATTTAGAAATTGATCAGATAGAAGTGAAGAGCTTGTCGGGAGGATCACTCCAACGATCTTAGATCTTCAAAAAGATGAACTGAGGGTGAGAAGGCTTAGAGAGAAGTCAAAATACTCTAGGAAAGTAATTTTTGGAGAGATAAAGTGTTTTAAAGTAATAAAACTAGTTTATCAAATTTCTATTTATACTTTAACGTTTTAATATTAAAATAATTGAGTCTCATTATTTTAAAGACACTATCAATTTTAAAATACCATTTTCTAGGTCTTTACACAATTCAATCATCAATTTAACATCTTAACCACACAGTTCATCATCACATATTTAGAAGATCACAAATTCACAATTTTAAAACACAAAAAAAAAATCCCATTTTCCAACACCAACTAAACTACTCAACATGCAAAAGATATAAATTGGCTCCCCTCACCTTTAAAAGACGGTCCAAACATCTCTAAGAATACCAAAACTCCTCTAACTCCACATGATGCTCTATCTATACATAGAAATATGACAAGAAGAATCAGGACATGTCATTATGATCATTGATCATAAGAGACTCATATAGATTATTAAAATAACACATGCAAGTGAAGTAAGCTCGCATGCAAGAAGCAAGACAATTTTGGACGAGGAAAAAGGCAAAATACCAACTTACTTAGATTTAGAAATTGATCAGATAGAAGTGAAGAGCTTGTCGGGAGGATCACTCCAACGATCTTAGATCTTCAAAAAGATGAACTGAGGGTGAGAAGGCTTAGAGAGAAGTCAAAATACTCTAGGAAAGTAATTTTTGGAGAGATAAAGTGTTTTAAAGTAATAAAACTAGTTTATCAAATTTCTATTTATACTTTAACGTTTTAATATTAAAATAATTGAGTCTCATTATTTTAAAGACACTATCAATTTTAAAATACCATTTTCTAGGTCTTTACACTTGTCTTCTTTTTCTTATGATTTTTTTTATCAATCTTAGTGGAGTTAATCGATAAAGATGATCCTCTCAACTTGGTTAAACTTACACTAAAATTTTGATATGTTTAGATACACTTTAAGTCTCTAGATTTTGAATAGTTTTACTTTTGAATTTGGAAGTTGGTTAGTAGAAATAGATTTTAAGTAAGAAAAGCTATTTACGTTTTTTATAAAACCTGGCGATAAATGATTTGGATATGATGGTGATGTGGTCACAATATCTTTAGTTTTATGCATAGTTGTGTATTGTTTTAGCATATTTTAAATGTTTGAGTTTGAGATGATTTTTGTGTATGTGTTATTAGTTTTATGTTATATTACTACATTCAAGACAAATTAGTCTAAGTTGTGGGTATTTAAAGCAAAAATATTCAATGTTAGTTTATAAGCTTGATGGGAATGAACATATACATAATGAATTTGAATGACCAATGTTAAATTGATATGAATGAAGGATGATATTTGAACAAATTATGGTTTGTATTAATAGTTTTTTAGTTGTTTAAAGTTGTGTTATTAAATTCCTTTGGATTGCAATGAACCTATCATAATCAATTATTTTTAGATTCACTTGTAAATATAGTGATTGATTTGGATTAGATATTAGTCTTTAGTAAGACATATAAGTTTTTCAAAAGGTGTCATTTGATATTTCATTGATTTAATATCCTCTCATATATATACTTAATATAACACACATTATCTTTGTGTTTGATTAATATTGAATTGTTTATGGATCATCCATTAAATTATATTATTTATATATATTTTTTATCTTGGAAATATATTTCATTAACTTATCCTTGTAATAATATACTATCACTATATTATATAAAATTGAACAAATATAGATACAAGTATAAAAACAACATAAATGAAAATAATGATTTTATTTTAATTTATCTTTTATAAATATTTTATATTTATGTATATTTTGTACATATTTAAACTCTATTTTAATTTATATTATATATTTTCTATGATGGTGTTACAAAATAATATTATAATAAGGTCTTGCTAAGTAATAGTCCTGAGAGCTCTCTTTAAAGTGTAATTAATGAACATTGAATTTTGTAAAAGTTCGTAGATAACCCTAATATTAACTAAATTATGATCTTAATAGTTATTAGTGCACTTTTACTTTTTTAAGAGGACAAAAATACTCATAAGTATTATACATTTGTAATTAATAATTTATTTGATGAAAAAAAGTTAAAAAATAATTAAACAATAAAATAATTATATTTTAATGTTACTAAAAATTAAAATATAATTAAACATAAAAAATTATTTAACAGAAAATAAAATATTGTATGTTTTATTAATCAAAACAATATTATATTAATTATTTTTATCTTCTTTATTGAAAAAACAAATAATATTTTATTTTCTATTAATTTAAGTTTTTTATGTTTAATTATATTTTAATTTTTAGCAATATTAAAATATAATTATTTCATTATTTAATTATTATTTTTTAGTGCATCACAAATAAATTATCAATTAGAGTTGTATATAGAGTTGTCAAAGTGGGTCAGAACCCATGAGCCAACCCGATTCACCACGGTTCGAGTCGGGTTAGGTTCAAAGTTTTTTAAAAATTTCAGTACGAGTTAATTTTTGATATGACCCACCAAGAACCTAGCTCACCCAGGTTGAACCCGTGGTGAACTGGCACCAACCCACCTATAGATAAAGAGTCACACAATTTTTTTGTATTTGGGTTGAGTTGGGTTGTTTTTTTTAGCCAACATATTGGGTTGACAAATGCAAACATAATATTTTTCTGATTTTGGTTTAGATTTTAATCACAACTAAATTTTAGTTTGTTTAGGACGAAAGAAAAGAATTGTATTTATTTTTAATTGAGTTAGTGAGCTAACCCGTTTAATCCACCAACCCATGGTGGATTGAGTGAGGTTCAAATTTTTTGACTTGCTAATAAGTGAACTGAGTGAGTTGGCTTACTAAGTGACCAGTCCATTTTGACCATCATAATTGTATAATACTTGTAGACAATTTTATCTTCTAAATAAAGTAAAAGTATATCAATAATTATTATAATCATATTCATTTAATATTATAATTACAACTTTTATAAAATTCAATATTCATTGATTAAACTTTAAATAGAACAATGTCCTTAAACGCTCATTAACATCTCCTTATAATAATTACATGTGATATAAAAGATAAATGCACATCATTAATCACATTGAATTGACTAATTAAAAATAAACAGATAATTAATTAATATAAATTAATGTCATATATTAATACATTTATTAACATATTTACTCTGTCATATAACATTAATGAAAATATTTATATTACTTTACTTTTTAAACGATACATTCAAATTAAATTAAAATATTTAAGATAATAATAAAAAGATTAAAAAAAACTATTAACTTTTTTTTTCTAAAGTAATAATTAATAATTTAAGACCACTATATTATAATATTATAATCAGGGACGGATGTTTGACTCTAAGTTGATGGGATAAGTCAAGTAGTATAATTGTATACTTTCAACTATACATGGGTCTATTATAGAGCAACAACCAACATATTCAAATATGTAAGATTAGAGGAACAAAATAAAACATTTTTGAATACTTGGTAATAATTTTAAGAAAATCAAGGATGCACCTGCACACTCTTGTGTACACATAGATCTGTCACTTATTAAATAATAAATTAAATATGATTTTAATTTCTAAATTTGAACACAAAACAAAATTAAATTTTATCATTAATTCAAATATATTTTTCATCTTAAATTTTTAAAATAGACGAATATAATATTTTAGTCTGACTCCATCGTTTTAGATTCACAGTTAAGTTATTTATATAAGTTCTAATTATGAAAAATCGTTTAACAAACTAAAAAATATATAATTAGACTATAATAATTATATTTATTTATTTTTAAAATTTAAATAACAAAATATATTAAATTTAAAATAAAGAAGAATTCTAAGTGTGAGTATAGAAAAAATAAAAACGTATTAAATCTTATTTAGAATAAGGAATTTTCGATTTCCAAGTCTTTTTATTCATGCACACGGAACAATCCTCTGTGAAATTCCATCCCTACCCTTCCCGCCCTCGAACGCAACACGTAAAACCTTGGTACTCCAAGGGCATAAAAACAGCCTCAAAATTACCGAAAGCGACACAACACTCTGCGGCCTTTTAAATTCCCAATGCCCAGAGAGTGTTGTCATCTCCCAACATATCCACCCTTGTCCCTGTTCGTCATCACACACACTTTCTCTCTCTAGATCTCTCTCTCTCTCTGGATTTTTTTTCTCTCTCTCACATTACAGCTATCGTATTTCTGTCTCTGCCATTGCGAAAGGGACGCTGAAAAAAAAAAGATACATATAAAAAATAAATAAAACACACAACACAACAGCCCATAAACCCAGCGACGAGGTTTTCTAAGGGACGAAAAATAAACCAGGGAGTCTCAGAAGAAGAAAACAAGGGAATCAATCACACAACACAATAACAAGAACGGGTCTTTGAAGAGATTGGACCAAAGGGTCAAGTGGGCCATTTTCAGTTTTTTCTACCATTCATTCATTTTCCTTGTTCAGGTTAGCTGAGGAAACTTCATAAGAAACTTCACTAAGACATTAAACGTTTTTATTTTTCTTATTTTTTGTTTATGTTTATTCGCTATTGGCCGTTTCTGTTTCCATTTCCGTTTCGGTTTCCGTTTTTTCTCTTTATATTGATGACGAGGGGACAGAAATTTAATTCAAAAACATAAACTTTTGGTGCTACCCGTTTGAAGGTAAAATGTAAAGTCTGTGTTTGTACTACTATCTTTTTAACGCGTTTTTGTTGCAAACACGTTTTGGTGATCATTTTGTTGACTTTGGGCACTTTATATTAACTTGGTTGTAAGTTTTCATTCTTTTGCCTTTGGGGTGTTTTTGTTTTTAACCTTTCTGGTGTTTTGGACGGAAAGAAAATAAACTCTTCTTCTTACTGTTTGTTGATGGCTTTTCTTAGGAAGGGCGTTTGATTTTGCAGGTGCTTGAAGTTTTCGCTTGGACAAGCATCATATCTTTGAGTTGTTTTGTTCTGTCTCTGTTTTCGTGAGATTTACGTTTTACTATGAGGAGAGGTTAACACACTACTTCTCTCCTTGTTTCTCGGAAGATTTTATAAGGTACAGTGAAATGAAATCCCTTGGCTTGTCAAATCAATGGTTAAGCCGTTAATGTTTGATTTTGTTTTTGATTGTTTTTAGTTTTATCATTCACTCTAATCTTTTTGGGTTTTGACTTGCTTAGTGTTTATCTAGGCATAACATCCATCAATAATAAAAAGGACTTGTGGTTGTGGCCATTAGTGGGAAACATAAAAGTTGTGATTTTGATTGCCAGAAGGCATGAAGATGCTTTGTTTTGGCGCTTTTGTTTGATCTTTATGGCTGTTGATATCATGGTTAATACTAGGTTTCTAGCATCTATAACGGATTTTGTTTGTTGTGGACTGTTGGGAGAGGTTGGTATTTTTTGGATGAAATAAGGAACTGGGTTAATGTTTTATAAGGCCCCATGGTCTAGTGTTGTGTTTTTATAAGGTAACTTGTCCTGTGTCTGGTGGATTTTGAAAGCACCAAAGAATCTAATCTTGTATTGTTTTGACTTTTCTAAGACTAGTCATGTGAATGTCTGTGTAGTGGATTTTGAAATGACAGAAGTGGAAGTAAGGATTCAATGGCTGTAAAAAAATGGTGCTTGTTCTTGTTATGTGTTTTTTTACCTTTCAGATAAACAGTTTTCATTCTGTAATTTTTTGTCTGGAGAAGGAACAAGGGTCTGTTTGCTTTTCCATCGAAAACCAATGTTATGTGAGTAATTTCAACGTCCCTTTGAAGCTTGGATAAAAAACCAAACACGTTAGAATGTTTGGAAAATGAGAGAGGCTTTGAAGTACAGTCTTTTCATCAGTTTCTGAATTTCTATTGAATTAATTACTTTTATTTGTTCTATTTACTATGATATTTCTGAACTACAATTAGTAGATTGTTAGTTACATTTGAGAAGGTTTAAAGGGTCCTTCTAGGCATATAGTGAGAAGTGGAGAAAGGTATCTCTTTTACCATGTAGTGATTGGATGATTCCTGATGAGGTTGATACGTTTTTCTCATTGTCATCATGTTGAATTTAAAAGTTCCATGTCAGATATTCACTTTCATAATGTGTCCTATATTGCAGACACTACCGAGTTACTGCTATGCCTGATCTTTACCTGTTGAATATGAAGATTTCAGGGAATCCTAGGGGGGTTATGCATCAGATGAATATATATATATATATATATATATATATATATATATATATATATATATATATATATATATATATTGTCATCAAAACTAATTCTGAGTCTGATAATTGTTACTGAAATACTCATAATTAAAATATCATTTAGCATCATGTAATGATTGTCCTACAAAGGTAGATCACTTGAATTTACTTTTGGATTTAACTATTTATTTGAGATTATGCATATTTTGTTGACTAAAGTTGCCTTTCTAAGACATGGGAAGTGAACAGGATCAGTGTTGATTATGGTTGTAATCATTTATTATTTTCATAATCAATATACACTGAAGATAAACTATTAATCTGACCCTTTTGTACAGAAGTTCTGACTAGTTTGACTGATGGGCCAATTCTCATATGCTCTTTGAACCGAAATTATAGGAAGCCAAACAAGGCCTGATATAGATGTAAAATCACAGTAAAATATGCAGAAATGAGGGCCCTGTGTTTTTTTGGCTGAGTCGGTGTTAAATTTTGGCTTTAAGCTTTCCTTTTTCTATTATAAAACCTTTTATTTTCAAAGAGTATATATAATGTGTACATTCTCTTAAGTCGGTTCAACCACTGAATTATCTTCTTTTTCTTGCCATAATGGTTTCATTTATGTTCACGTTGGTAATTGCCACCTTGTACATGATGCCTAGTGTTACGTGGATGTAGCATGACTTAATTTAATGCATCTTTTGATTATGTCCTTCATTCTTTATTCTTTCAGGTCCTTGTCTTCTAAATAAGCTTGGTTAGAAATGTCTTTTTGCAGTCTTTGAAAGTTGCCAAACATTAAACTTTTACAGGTGAAGAACAAAAAGAAAAATTCCAGCCTCCACTAAAGGCCTCGATCTAAGCATTAAAGCATAATGCTTTTTTCTTTTTCTAAACACACTCATCATGACCACTATTGTTAAGACTTTATTGCCCTTGTTTGTCTTTTTAAACCCTTTAACACACTTCTCTTTTTTCACCTTCATTTGCTATGTTGTAATGTTTCTGCAGATGGAATCAGTTAAGCCTTCAGCAGTGACACCAAGCAAGAGCAAGTTGGCTCGCACATTCGCCAAAGTTCTTCATGTTAGAGCAGTGACAGGAATTGCACCAGTTGATGGACTGAAGAAAGGGGATGCAGATCTCAACAATGAAGCAAATATAATCAAAGAAGAAGAGGAAGAACTTCAGAAAAGAAAGGCCACAGAAGCTTCGCTTGCAAAAGCATTTGCCAGCATTTCGACTGTGAAAGCTTCATATGCTCAGCTGCAGCATGCTCAGTCTCCTTATGACCCTGATGTGATTCAAGCTGCTGATCAATTGATAGTCTCAGAGTTCAAGACCTTGTCTGAGATAAAGCAGTGTTTCTTTAAAAAGCAATTTGATCCTTCACCGGATAGAGCAATTCTTCAAGCTAAGTTGAAGGAGTTAGAGAGTGTGAACAAAACATTTGAGATCACAGGGCAGAAGTTAGAATCACAGGTTCGGCTCAAGGAATCTGAGATTACATTTCTCCGAGAAAAGCTAGAGGAAGCTAACAAGCAGAACAGGTCAATTGAGAAGAGGTTAAATCAAAGTGGATCATTATCAGTTCTTGACAATCTCCACATTTCAGGGCTAAGTCCCAGCCATTTTGTTACTGTTCTTCGCCACACCGTTAGGTCCATTCGAAACTTTGTGAAACTGTTGGTGAATGAGATGAGATCTGCAGGTTGGGATATTGATGCTTCAGTGAATGCCATTATCGAGCAGAATGTGGATTACTGGAAAGAAGATCACAAGTGTTTTGCAATTGAGTCATTTGTGTGTAGGGAGATGTTTGATTCTTTCAACATCCCTAACTTCTCCTTACCCAATGAATCCCTGCCGGATAAAAACAAGAGGCAACTGTTCTTTGGGAGGTTCAACGAGCTAAAACCAGTGAAAGCGATGGAATTTCTTTCGGCGAAGCCAAGGTCACCATTTGCAAAATTCTGCAGGATCAAGTTCTTGAGACTTGTTCATCCCAAGATGGAGGCATCATTCTTTGACAACGTGAATCAGAGGAACCTGCTGAATGGTGGAGAGTTTCCTAACACCAACTTCTTCACCTCGTTTGCTGAGATGGCCAAGAGGGTGTGGCTTCTACACTGCTTGGCCTTCTCCTTTGAGTCTCAAGCTTCAATCTTTCAAGTGGGGAAGGGTTGCAGATTCTCTGATGTGTACATGGAGAGTGTGAATGAGAATGAAAATGAAAATGATGAAGAAATGGCAGTGGAATCTGAGCCACAAGTTGCTTTCACTGTTCTTCCAGGGTTTAGGATCGGTAAAACTCTCATACAGTGCCAAGTTTACCTCTCACAAGCCATGGTAAAAAAATCCACATGCAGAAAGCAAAAAAGGTAGTAGTATTAGTTCCAGTAGCAGTAGAAAAAAATGGTGTTTTTCATCAGTGGTTGACCCCACCATGCAATAGGTTGGTGAAGTGGAAGCCAATGTTTTTAGTTGAACTTTTGGGAGGACATGGCTTGTGCAGTGCATGGCTCTGTGCTTGTGGGGACCCACCCTTCTGCCATGGTTCAATAGGGCGTTTTCTTGTCCATTTGTATTTTGGCCAGTTTCTAAAGGAAGCGCGTGAACCCTTGCATTGGGAAGTGTCCTTTTTGTTCAGAATGTTTTTTTTTTCTTCTTCTTACTATGAAGTTTAATTAATCAGATGCATGCCCCAAATTTTGTTGATATTAGGCCGGTGGCAGAGGTGGTCTTAGCTGGAATGCATCTTTACCGAACATTGCATATGTCATGTACATAATAATGTTGGTGGTAATTTTGTTATGCTCTTCTTAGGTTTTTTCCTTTTCTTCCATAATGTTTTGTCTTGGTATAGATACAAGTCTTGGATATTTTATGGCTTTGTCTTGGACTAATTTAATGGAAATGAATGCAGTTTCAGCAAATGGATTTTCAAGTAATTTAACTTTAGATTCATTTTATTAGCCATATATGTTCTATTTATTTGTTTTTTTTTTCATCATTGATCATTTTACTAGCTTTTTAGGCTGAGTTATTTATCTTTCATATTATGAGAAATGGGTTTTTCCTTAATGAATTTTATGACAGTATTAAATAGTTTGGAGTTTATGAATTTGAGATCAGTAGCATTGAAAGAAGTTTCTAAGAAAAAGTCAATTAGTATTTCTTTTGAAAAATCATTCTCAACAAATTTGTTTATGTTAATCTATAACTATATGGCTTAAGTTTAAGGTTATGATAAATTGAGTATTTTTAACTAAATATTTACTAATTTTCATATATAGTACTCAAATATCTTATATTTCTCGATAATGTTTGTGTCCTATATTTTTCCGTTAATTAAATAATGTTTGGGAGTGTTAAAGATTTACTATGTAAGATATCATATTGTTCAAGAAGGTGCACTGTAAATTTTTGTCAAAACTTTTGAAAATAACATATGAATAGCTTGGACAGCTAGAAACATATGAAGTGTATGGCTAACCTAAAAATCACTTGGCAGGGAAATAAACTAATAAACTAGATAATAACAGAAAATAATAGTTACATCACTCCAAAAGTTAAATAAAAATATGTATCTGAGAAATACAATTTTTTTTAATTATAAATAAAAAATTCATAAAAATTCAATTAAAAATATTTTAAGAAACTTAAAACTAAACTCACTCGTTTAACTCTATTCTTGAAAATTCTTTAAAAAATCCTTCCCATTACCATATGTTTAAGATATTTCCAAGTATAAACGTGTAAAAGATAATTTGTTGTTGTCTCGTAACTCTCTTCCGAATGTATTCACTAGTTAATCTTGGTCGACAGAATCATATATAGATGTTATGGATTTTTCAAACAGCACAATTTTCAATTAAGTAGAAATTATTAATTTATGTGAAACATGTTCTCTCCCGGCAAAAAATGTGTTTCTGTTCTTATCTTTTTCACTCTTGGTTGTCTTAAAGGGACATAGAACGAGTCATTATTCCCTCGTTAACTTCTCAAATTAATTTTTCGATAAAACACCAGGACACTAATAAGATTTTCAGAATATTTTAGATTTTGTAATATTTAAAGTAAGTTTTCATTGTCTTTCAATGTGTAATATTTTTTTTAACATTATTTTAGATTGTAAATAAATAGTTATTTTACATTATACTACGAGATCAAATAAAGGTAAAAATCTATTCATAGATTAACAATATGTTATGATAGAGATTTATATGAAAAAAAGAGAATAAAACACTTTTTCAACTTTTTCATAAAGTAAAATTAATTAAGAAAATTCAAAGAATAATAGAATTTATTATCTCATTTTGTTTTATAAAAAAATATTTAGTTTTTTTCTTTTATATATATATATATATATATATATATATATATATATATATATATATATATATATATATATATATATATATATATATATATATATTTTTATATTTTTTTTTTTTTTTTTTTTTTTTTTTTTTTTTATTTTTTTTTTTTTTTTTTTTTTTTTT
>Ga0214544_1005352_pt1 | contig 24918 bp, 9 predicted proteins | sample CNSS3metaG_FD_160074 | JGI IMG/M metagenome (GOLD analysis project Ga0214544, IMG submission 160074) | Root nodule microbial communities from cowpea collected in UCLA plant growth center, Los Angeles, California, USA - CNSS3 | ecosystem: Host-associated > Plants > Roots > Nodule | place: USA... | reverse complement strand
TATACTTTTTTTGTTGCATGTATATCAATACCCTCAAAATTTCTCTTACAAATAATAGTAATCGTATGTAAACCAAACCGTGGAATTCACGTCTACATTGTTTATTGTTTTTCGTCGAGGCTTTTTTTTAATTAAAAATTAGTCACTGGAGAATAGTAGTGTTTTTCATTTGAGAAGCTGAATGACGTTGGTGAGGAACTGGAGCACGTGGTGACGGGAAATTTTAGAAGTTGAGATCTTTAGTTGGGGGTGAGTGCTTATTATTAGGTGCTAGAAATTGTTGGTTCTTTCAGAAAAATTGTATTGCAGTGTTAAGTAGAACAAACAGTTTTTCTTTTTATTTTTGGAGAATAGTTGAGGATTTGTGTTTTAGTGTTTAAGTTAATGTTTAGTTTTTAATTTATAGGTTGGTGCCTCGCTAGAGTCACTTGTCAAAGGTGCAATGCAATTTTCTCGAAAATATAATATCAAAGGTACATGATAGGTGGTATTCTCTTCTCCATGATCTTGTAGTTTCTGCAAAAATTTATGAAAGTATGACAAACTTTGAGCCATTGAAATATGGTATGTCATTTCTGCAAAAAATATATATCTTCTGGTTAAAGTTTAGTATCATATCAACATGTGGAAAGTAAGCAAGCTGCCATGAGGCCGCAACACAAGCTGCCATGAGGCCGCAATAGGGTTCCCATTCTTGTATTTTAGTGAGCCATTGATGCACATGGAGCATTTGCCATTTTATATGGTCACCACTCAAAGCATTATATTAAGAAACCAGAGGTATTTGTGCCTGTAAACCATTGAAATATCATTCAAACCCTGGTGTTTATACACAAGGTAGGCTCATTATTTCTCTCCTTAAAACATTTCTTTATAAAATAGATGTCAATATTGTTATACCGTTCTTGGAGCTTATTTCAATTCACAAACCACCTAGGTTAAAACTTTGCAATGTTTGCTCTTTATTGAACGATAGCACATGCATGCACCAACCTTATTAAAGCTAGATGCTATAATTAAATTTGGAATATCAATTCTGTATACATATAATGATTACAAACTAGGCACTAGGCAGTATGGAAAAATCAATGTTCTAATTGCTGCAGCCTAAAATTATGAGGTTAAATATGATGGATGTTGAAACTTATCATAATATAATTTACTTTAATATGATGGAAGTTGTATGTGCAATGTTCATAATGTTGCAGTTCGTTTGGTCTGGATGATCAAAATTTCAAAATGAGCTTTTTTCATCTAATGTCTCAGATCCTGGACAGGTCCATTTCTTCACACGCCCACATGTTTGATTTCCTTTCATTTTATATTTGAAGATATTGATGTTTATGGTATTCATGACTTAGAAAGATTGCCAAAGTAATCTATGATGTAGAAGAGGCAACTTCTACAACTTTTGACATCTTCTTAGAGCACAAGGTAGATTATCTATTTTTCTTATTGGTCTTTTTGTGCTTATTGATGTGGGTGGTACTTCAAATGCTTTATGTTTGGCAGATGAAGAAACTAGAAACTTGCGCTTCAATCATCAAGTTCCTCTAGCCTTTGGTAGCTCATCATCCTTCTATTCTAGGAGGTAAGACAAAGCTTTTACTAATATGCATGATCCTTTCTTTGCTCAGTATTTAATGTCAAAATTTTCATGTTCTAGATTTCTTTTCATATGTCGGAAGCGTACTGCTGAATTTCATGTGAGCTTCGATGATTTGTACCCAATAGTTTTTTGGTCAACTAAGCAGGAAGATGATAATAGTTCAATTAGGAACCTCAAGATTTGTGGGAAATATGTGCTTCGCAAATACTGGTTAGGATCTCAATATTTGTATTACACCTTTTACACATTTCTGTAATTGATGAATATTTTAATTCCTTTTTAAAAGTTACCATATTACGTTAATTGTAGTTGAATTATTACTGGTTGTTGGATCTCATTATTTATTGCTAAGAAGTATCTGCAGGCAGGCTTCGTAATTTTCAGAAAAGAATGTTTTTTAATGTTAATGAGTGATTCTGTTTGGTATACTTCTCTGTCACATGCTTTGTCCTCATGGCTTTCCTATACAAAGATTTGGCTTGCTTTCCTATACAAAGATTTGGCTTGATAATTATTGTTTTCACCATTTGTTAACCACTCCTACATGGATAAAGGGTCAAAGTGGAATTTTCGTTAGGAAGATTGGGGTGGGGGAGGATGAGAGCTAGGCAATCTCTGGTTGGTTGTGAGTGGCTATTGTAGTATTGCCACATTCAGTGAAGTTTTCCTTATCTGATTACCTATATATTTTGCATATTACCCTGGCTTTGTAGATTATCACTACATCTAAATATTAAATGTTTTTTTTTAAATATAATTTTAATGCGATGGTTATAACTGGCCCTAAATATTAGATTAATTTTTTAAAAAATAATTATAATTTTGCTGGCAGTTATAACCGTCGCTAAATATTATATAATTTTTTTTAATTTTGATTTTGCTGGCAGTTACAACTGCCGTTAAATATTAGATTTTTTTTTTTAAATAGTTAGGATTTTATTGGCGATTATAACTGCTGCTAAATATTAGATGACTTCTTTCTTAAAATTTAGTGGCGGTTAAAACTGACTTTAATAATCTTAACAACAGTTATTCTGACAATTGTATTAAACCGACGTTATGAGACTTTTGTGGCGCTAAATTCTATGTCAGTTGATTAATCGACAAAAATAAAAATAGTGGCGGTTAAAATCGCCACTAAACCACACCATTATTGACGTTAAAAATCAAAATTTTATATATGCATTGGTTTTATAAAAATAATAAATAATAATATTATATATATATATATATAATAATAATAATTATAATAATATTATTATATATATAATAATAATATTTATAATAAAAATAAATAATAATAATATATTATTTTTTATCTTTAGGGCAAAATAATATTTTTATATTTTAATCTATTAAAACTTTTTTATTTATTTATCGTATCAACCGATCACTCTCAAATCTCATTCCAAATTTATTCATTCTCATCCTTAAATCTCTTGAAAAAAAATAACACATAGATTAAAAACCACTATTTTAATGACTAAAATAATGCACCGATTACAAATATTAAATAAACATAAAAAATGTCGTGTTGAAATAATCTTTTCGATAATTTCAGTTAATTAAAGATAATAATCTATGACCAAGTAATTAATTAATTAATTAAAAGAACCTTTAAGATTATTTTAATTTAGTATAGCTTCTACTCCAAAAACAATTATTTATTTGAAGTCGTATATCTACCGGTTCACACGTAACTGTTGTTCAATTTATTACTAATAATCAGAATCTGATGACATAGCTCATCGAAAGATGCAGAAAAGAAAATCGCCCCACACGAACCGAAACCGTGCCACGTATCCAACTACCAGTGATATATCGATGCGGTGTGGGCCCGGCCCACACTATTTAACTGTTCATTTCTAACATTAATCGTATCGACCAAACTAAACTTAACCACTAAGCACTCTTCTCTCAGTTCCGATTCCCAAACTCAGAATCCACCATGTCGTTTCCCTTCAGCCACACCCACCACCGCAGAGACGACGACGACGACGAACGACGTACCGCTTACCCTCCGCCGGGAAACACCTTCCCCAACCCTCACCAACAGCCGCCCCCACCATTCTACGGCGCTCCTCAACCACCACCCCCTGAGCCCGAGACCAACGTGTTCCACACCTCTCACGTGCCGCCACCAGGACACGTGTCGCAGGATTTCGGCTACTCAGCTCCCCCTTCTCATCATCACCACCACCATCATCATCATGAAGCCGATCACGGGTACTCCCACGGGTACTCCCCTGCTCTCGATGCAGCTGATTACCCCCCTCCTGGAACCACCTCCACCGTTCACCACGTGGCTCACGAGTCCCACCACCACACCCCTCATTTCTCTTCTCACAACGCTCCCAGCAGCACCACCACTGTGACCCACGTCAGCCACCAGACGAACACCGGTCTCCGGAGCAAACCTACAGTGAGGGTTGTCACCAAAGCTGCGCCCGATTTCTCTCTCACCATTCGTCATGGCCAAGTCATTCTCGCACCCTCCGATCCCTCCAATGAGTACCAGGTAGCTCCTCGTGTCTCCCTCGCAACCCCAATTCGCGCAAAATGTGATTTTTTTTCTGTGATAGATTAATTATTTTTTATTTGAGTATTTGTGAAATGCAGCATTGGTACAAGGATGAGAAGTACAGCACAAGGGTGAAGGATGAAGAGGGGTGCCCCGCTTTCTCTTTGGTCAACAAGGCCACTGGTGAGGCCTTGAAGCATTCCATTGGTGGCTCTCATCCAGTAAGATCTTTCTCTCAAGGTTTACTCTTTCATTTCGGAGTGTTTCTTTTTGTTTGATGTCATTGTGCTTGATAATTGCTTTGCTGGTTTTACAATTTGGAATATGGAATGGGAATTGTGTGTTGGTTGAATGATCCCAATGTTCAGTGCATTGGCGCAATTGGGGATCAGCACCACTGGATGAGGATTGGACGGATTAAATTTCAGATGAACAATTTTAGTTTTATTTATGGGTTATGATGGGATCCGTTTGATTTTCATCCAAACGGGTTACAGTTATTAGCGACTCTGTGTGTTAAATTCCTGATTGCAGGAAATTTGTGTGATCCATTGAATGTGATGTGTGTTAGTGAAAGTGGATACCAGTCTGTGATCTTGGTTTTTTGTTACTACTGAGTATGTATTTACTGTAGTAACAACATGACTGCTTTACTAGCTTTTCTGCTTCCAATAAATGGCTAATGTACATACCAAAAATGGGGTTTATGGGTGGATGAAAGGGAATGAGTGCTAAAAAGAAAAAGTAAAGAGAAAAGAAAATGATGGAGTTGGTAAATGATATAATGGAAGGTGAACAGAGAGACACGAGAAAAATGAGTTGGAAATCAGATGGAACTGAGAGTGAATATGTATCATAATAACGCTAAAATCAGAATAGTGAAGCTAGGACATTTTGTCAATGGCTTTAATAATGACAGGGTTGGAGCTTTATGCTTTTAAGATAAAGATGCGTTGGTGTGTTGTTCTGATGGGCAAATTTCAAAACTGTTTGCATTGGGGTAGCTGCAATGCGACTTCTTGGGTAAACCTTTTGTTGGTTTGTCTATTTCCTTTTCACTGACATGATTCACATGAACATAAAATGGGTTAAACTTCAAAGTGAATAGAAAGAAATAAAAAGTGTAATCAAGAGCAACAGTAAAACAATCCTGTGTACATTGAAAAATTTTATAATTGTTTTGTAGGTTCGGCTGATAGCTTACAATCCAGAGTACCTTGACGAGTCTATTTTATGGACTGAGAGCAGAGACCTAGGTGATGGGCACAGAGCTATAAGGATGGTGAATAACGTTCATCTTAATGTGGATGCTTTTCAAGGTGATAAGAAATCTGGAGGTGTGCATGATGGCACTACAATTGTCCTCTGGGACTGGAACAAAGGTGATAACCAGCAGTGGAAGATCTTACCTTACTGTAAGTTCTCTATCCATATAACATAATAAACTAAATCTTACTGTTTCTCATTTTTCTTTAATCTTTACGATAATGCTTAATGCAGGAGTGGAGTGGCTTTGAAGATGCTGAGTTAAGAGGACCATTGGCCTTGTATCTGAGTGGTTTGTGCTTTGAATATTTTCCTTGCGGGTGTTATCTAGAATATGAATGATCTGGTGCATTTACTGCTACTATGCGATGCAATCAGCTTTTTTAATTGAATAAAGTGTGTGTTTATCTATTACTACTGCGTACATGTGACACTGGTTTATTGTGCTGATTACCATATATTGATATTTGTGGTGTATACAGTTCATGTACCTCTTTATATATCTTTGTTTCATCTGTCACTGATGACTATTTAACTAACATTGCAAGTACAATGTGGCTAACCATCATCATGAGCTTCTTTCAATGTTTGATTATGTCTTAAAATTTCTTTTGTATTTTAAGTTGCTCGTTGAGGCAGTTGAACAATTTGAACAGTTTATATTAAGAAGTTGTAAGAAGTTAATGAGAGAAACGTGTGATAAGATGAATAATTCAAGCGATAGATAGAGAGAAAAAATTACTTATTAAGAAGTTGTAAAAAGTTGGTGTATGTATGCTATTATTTTGAAATATATTATATTTGAATTTTTACTTGAATAGGAGTACTTTCAGGGTATTTTTAAATTTATATGACTTTTATAACATTAAAGATCTTATTTCTTTTATTTTTAATTCTTTGTATATGCTATTACATATTTTAAATTTCTTCCATATTATATTTAATTGAAAATATTTAAATATAACATTATAATGTTAGAAATTCTTAATTTGAATTTGATTTTAAACTTAAGCCACTTTTTTCATAATATATTTTTAAAGGACTATTTTTATATATATATATATATATATATATATATATATATATATATATATAACAAGTAAATATCATTCGGCTTTGATTGAACATATATTCCAACTTGTTCAGCAATTCAACAATCAACAGCGAGTCACCGGAATTCCGTCATTAACCACCGTTTGTCAAAATTTGCAAAATCTTACACTTCTCTCCTATGTTCTCTTTGCATATTTATTTTCATTTCATTCACTTCACTTCATTTAAAGAGATAATAATTATTAAATGTCATTATGAGTTAATTAATTATTAATTATATAGGTTAAATTATACTTTTAGTCCCCATTTTCGTAATTAATTATTAATTATATAGGTTAAATTATACTTTTAGTCCCCATTTTCGTAACAAAATTTGAATTTGGTTCCTCAATTGTTTTTTATCTCAATCTGGTCCCTATTGTGAGAAATTTGATCCAATCAAGTCATTTCTGTTAGTGGTATAGTAACGGTGTTAAATGGGGTGTCACGTGTCAGCTTCTGGATTTTTTGAATTTTTTTGAATTTTTTAATTACTTTTTTAAAAATTTTAAAAAAATTAAAATTTTGTCACGTGTCAAGCTGACATCGTGCCACGTGACAGTGCCACATGTCACTATTATGGGATGTGTCATTTTCTCATTCTCAATTTGGTCCATATATTTTAATTTTTGTTTCAATTTAGTCCCAATTTTTGTAAAAATTGTACAATTTTGTCCCTCTCCAAATTGAAACCAAATTTAATTTCTATATAAATATGCACAAATATTTCTATCAAAATTGATATTTCAAGTAAATATTTTTAACAAGATTAAGTTTATTTTAATTTATATTTTACATTAAACTTTATTTAAAATTGTTTTAAACTTGTTAATAGAAAATAATGCTAATAAAAAAATTTATAAGTTATATTGATATTTTATTATATTACACTTTAATATTATTTTTTATTAGAATTTATATTTTAAATAATTGTATATTTTTAAAATGTGTAAAATTCAATAATTTCTATACAAATGTTTTAGTTGGTATAAAAATAACAATTATATAATTTAAGAAAAATTAAATAGTTTATGTAACAATAAAAAACAAATAAATTTAAAATTTGAAAACAATTTTAAGTAAAGTCGAATGTGAAACAAATTTAAATAAACTTAGTTTTATTGAAAATATATAATAAAAATATCAATTTGAATAAAAAAATCAAATTTAATAAAAATATTTGTATAAAATTTTATAATTTTTGTTTCAATTTGGAAGGGGACGAAATTGCATAGTTTTTACAAAAATTGAGACTAAATTGAGTCAAAAATTAAAATACAGGGACCAAATTGAGAATGAGAAAATGACACCTCCCATAATAGTGACACGTGACACTGTCACTGCCACGTGGCACAAAGTCAGCTTGACACGTGGCAAATTTTTATTTTTTTAAAAATTTTTAAAAAATATATAAAAAATAAAAACATTCAAAAAATCCAGAAGGTGACACGTGAAACCCCATTTAACACCGTTACTACACCACTAACGGAAAGGACTTGATTGGATCAAATTTCCCAAAATAAGGACTAGATTGAGATAAAAAACAATTGAGGGACCAAATTCAAATTTTGCTACGAAAATGGGGACTAAAAATATAATTTAACCAATTATATACTATATGACCATGTCACCATTAGATTTGGCAAGAATCGCCTTTAGTCTAGTACATATCGGTCTACTAGGCCGACATGTATCGAGTCCTTTCTTACCCAACTAAGGTAACAATGTATCAAGTAATTAGGTCCACATGTAATTAGACTTATCAGATAATTAAGTCCATAGGTAATTGAGTCCCATAGTTAGAGTCTCTTAGTTAATTGGGTCTCTTGGTTCAGGTCCACCCAGGTAAAGATTATAAAACGTTACACGAGATAAATAATTACGTTTTCATTAATCATAACATTAATTTTTTGATGACGCACTTGGCTAAATTAAGCGTCGGTAGATAATCTTCTGTAGGTACAAGCCTACCTAGAGTTGGGAGGACGAGTACCTGGAAGTTGAAGGTCAACTGTGCTTTCAGAGTCCCCACATAATATATTCGGTCCCTAAGAATAATTGGCGATGAGTTGTTTAGAAGAGGATATAGTCGGCCACTATTCAAGTGTGTTAGAGTAGAACAAGCCGACTAGGTCCTACACAAATTGCATGATGGCATCTATAGGTATCATTTTGGTGCAAGAACAATGACAACACAAGTACTTTAAGATGGTTAATTTTGGTCAACTCTGGAGACACATTGTGTTGACTATATCAAGAAGGGTTTAACGAGGCACTAGATGAATAAAATGAGAGGTTACTACTACTACTAAATATCTTTGACTATTTGCTTACAACTTGTAAATTTAAAGTTTCTCACGCAGTTCCCTACCGCCTACCCAAGTGGTCCTAGTTGAACAACTTCACGAAGTTCCATGTCGCATATCTAGGCGGTCCTGGTTGAACCATTTCACGCAGTTCTTTGTCGCCTACTAATGCAGTCTTGGTTGAACCATTTTACACAGTTCCCTGGCGCCTACCCAAGCGATCATGGGTGAACCATTTCAAGCAGAACCCTGCCCCTAACCAGACGGTCCTAGTTGGACATTTTCACGCAATTCCCTACCCCTCACCCAGATAGTCATGGTTGAACCATTTCATGCAGTTCCATGCCCCCTACCCAAATGGTCTTGGTTGAACCATTTCACGTAGTTCCCTACCTACCCAGGTGGTTCTGGTAGAACCATTTCACGTAATTCCATGTCACCTACCCAGGCGGTCCTAGTTGAACCATTTCATGTAGTTCCTTGTTGCCCACCTAGGTGGTCCTGGTTGAAACATTTTGGGGGTTGACAATTACTAAGTGGAAAACATGTGGGGGTGGATGTTTTTAGCTTAGCACCTATTTTTCCTTCCAAACCTCCATATACTCCTTATTTATACATGCCACCACCATGATCTAACCTCGTATCTTCCTTTTTATTCAACAATGCATAACAATTTAAGACCATTTCTGCTACAATCCATTTTCACATCAAATTCATCATGAGTTCTTGGAACTTTGGAGGCTCCTCTTCCTTACACCAAATTAAGGACCTACTTGTGATTTGAGACATTATAGACGACTTTAGTTTTGATGATGATTTTGAAGACATGCCATACGACCAAGAAGATGTTTAAACACCTTCAATTCAGTACAATCCAAATTTAAAAATTCAACTGGAGGAATGCATGCACTTCGATTCAAAAGACGAAATCGTGTCTGGAATAAACCACTACCACATCACCAATGGGTAGACCTTCATGGTTGTGGAATCCAAGCCCTATATATACGTAGAACGATGCATCAATTATAATAATGGTTATCAATGACGTTTAAGGGCCGGTTACAGCAAAGTCATATATAACTGAGAGATCAAGTCCATTGAGGCACCTCATACTTGTTTCTCTACATTAATTTTCCAAGATCACTACAATCTTGATTTCACTTAAATAGCTTCGATTGTGCTCCATTTAGTGCGGACCAGCCCAAACATTCACATTAAAAGCTTGATTACAAACATTAAAAGTAATTATGGCTATATTGTCTCATACAGAAAAGCATGGTTAGCAAAGGAAAAAGCAATTGCAATGTAGTTTGACAACTGGGAGCAATCCTATAATGACCTTCCCAAATGATTACAAGTTGTCTAGGAAACTAATCTTTGGACAATTTTTCAATACTCTTGTCCTCTAGTTAATGTTGATTGTGAGGATGACACATCCTACTACATTCTGGAATGTTGTTTATGGGGATTTAGACAATCCATTGAAGGGTTCAAATATTGTAAACTTGTTGTTCAAGTAGATGGAACATTCTTAACCGATAGATATCATGCCACCTTGCTAATTGCAATTGCTTAAGATGGAAATAGAAACATATTTCCTTTGCCATAATAGAAGGTGAGACAAAGGAGACACTGATTTAGTTCTTTCAACTACTACGAAAGCATGTAACTCCTCAACCAAATCTCTATGTGATAACAAATAGAGGCAAAGGCATTTTGTTAGCCTTGCGCTCAAAAGAAGTTGATTAGGGAACCAGATAATCTTCACTCAGTCTACTACATACGTTATATGGGTTCCAACTTCAACAACAGGTTTAAAATTGCTAACCTAAAGAAAGATTTCGTTAATACATTTTCTTACCATTGCTTCCATATCTATTCAATTTATATTTCTAACCAAATCTTATTTCATTTACTATGTCATTTCATTTTCACAACCTACGAAGTCAAGCAACCCATTGTCCAAGCAAAACTTTCTGCAATGAGGTCTCAATTCCCGTAGGCGGTAGCTTGGATAGATAAAATTTCCCTACACAAGTGTCTCAGGCTTATGATATGGGTCGGAGGTACGACCACATGACGACAAACTTGGCTTAGTGCTTAAGGGGGCTCGATCCTTACCTATCTCTACACTATTGAAAAAATCCTTCAGAAACACAAATTCGTGGTTTGTTGAACGAGGCTTGGAGGCTAACTCTATGTTAAGAGCAGGTCATCAATATCCAGAAGACATAACTCCCGTACTTCAACAAAATAAGTAGAAATCAGCAATTTGTCATGTTTATCTCTACATCGCGAGAATTTTGAATTCGAGGTGTAAGAGGTATTGATCCCCCACCGATATCAGCCAAAACCAATCTCATTCGATGTCGGATTAAAATATTAGTGATTGTGGCCACTTTTAAGCAAATCGTCTGCCATGTCATCACATCATAGCTGTTTGTTCTTTTTCTCATCTGCCGCTTGTGAATTTTATCAATCCTGTTTATAGTCTCCATACCATATATAAGGCTTATGAAGTCCAATTCCATCCACTGCGAAATGAGGACTATTGGTCAACCTATACAAGTCCAAATTTCATTCCAGACCCTCAAACGTAAGGCTTTCGGACAACCAACTACTACAAGAATCCATAACGAAATGGATCAACCAATTCTAGATAAACCAAAAAAATATTCTTACTATTGTACTAAAGGTCGTCATGTAAGCCAATGTCCATTTCGCCAATGAATTGGGTTGCTTTGTAATTTCAATAACTTTTTCTTACAATTTTGTCTTGTTTTATCTCACTATTAATTAATCCTTTTACGCCACGATAATATCTTCTTAACTTATCCAACAAACATACAAAAACTTCATCTTGTAATCGATTACAAAAACATGTAATCAAATACAATATTTTGTGATGTTTGATTTATATGATTTAATTGGCCAAAATTTGAGCATAATTACTAAAAAATTATAATTACAATTTTTTATTTTGTGATGTGTGATATATATATATATATATATATATATATATATATATATATATATATATATATATATTTGTTTCTAGACTTAAAAATCTACAATTGTAAACCAAATTCTTAATTTTAAATGTGAATTTTGTGTATTTTAATGGTGTAATTAATTATTAATGATGACTTAAATGAACATATAAGGTCTATGAATTAATTAAAGAAATAAACAAAACATATACAAATTTGAGTAACAAACACAAATTAAAGATTTTTGTGATTTAAACAATAATATGAGGCTTAACTCACTTATCTAAATAGTCTCATGGTACTACTATTGTTATATGAAAATTTTATTAAATATAAAGAAAAATATAAAAGATGACATCAAACTCATGATAACATTACATTGCACACATAAGTAAAAAATATTTATTATGAAAAAAAATACATCAGTATCTCACCAGATTTATCATTAACTAACTCTCTCACAATAAAAAAAAAAACTTTTAAAACTCATTATTACTTTTTAATAAGTCACTTCTCGTAAACACAATAGTTTATTCATTCTAAACATTACTTAATTCACAAACACAATAGTAATTCACAATAGTTTATTAATACTTTTTATATATTATTAGTGTCAAAGTGAGTTAACTCACCATGGGTTGAACAAAAAATTAATTAGTTTAACTCTACTTACTTTTTGGTGTGTCAAAAATTTTGTAACTCGACTCGATCCACAACGGGTTGGTGGGTTAGTAGGTTGACTCACTTAAAGATGTTTTGGGCTTCCAACTTATTCTTACCAAAAAGAACTTGAAACTTTTGAAATGACGAGGAAGGACTGGATCACAAGTTCGCGATAGGATAAAGGGAAGATCCACGTGCAGAAGATTCTCTAATGTTGCTACATGATTTTATTTTAATTTTTCTTGGATCATGTCTCATATTAGGAAGTCTAGGAGTTGTATCTTTACGAATCCGATTTTTTCTGCTTTTTCATTTGGACTAGTTCTTGTTTGTGTATTTTTATTCTATATTTTATCAAATTCCCATTAGAGCTACTTATTTACATGGGCGCTACAAATGTTTTAATAATATTTGCGTTGATGCTTATGAATGGTTTGGACTATTACCAAAATTTTCTTGTTTGGAGTAAGAGCATGAGTAAATTTATAATGGGTTAAATATATTTTTAGTCCCTAAACTTGAATGCAAAATTGAAATTTGTCTTTATTCAAAACTTTGATTCATTTTAGTCCTCAGACTTTAAAAATAAATAAATATAGTAATTTTAACCTACAATTTTAATTGTTTTTACATATTAAATGACATTTAAAGCTGACATATGAGATAGTATGTGTCAAATGGTATAAACATCAAAATATAGTCGGAAACGTCGTTTGATATGTTAAAAAAATTTAACGCAATTAGGTTAGAAAGAGTATACCCATTCATGTTTAAAGTTTGAAAACTAAATTATATTAAAATTTTGGAATATTAACGAATTTTAATTTCATGTCAAAGTTTAGGGACTAAAAATATATTTAAACCATTTATAAAATGTGAATAGATAAGAAAAAAGTATAACATTTCACGTAAAAATATTCTTCTAGACGAAAATAAACCTAAAATATAAATTGAGATTGATAATATTGTTGATTGGCATGATATTGGTCATTATATTTATTGTTACCAAATATATGCATTAATTATCATAAATCAATTAGTTTATGATACAATATGCTGACAATTATATTAATGGGAATATAATATTTATAAAGTTGTATAATCACAACTAGGGTTTATTACGGCTGCATTTATTATGGGTAATTAAGACATATTATGGAAATATTATTATGTGATTTTTATCATGTTATGAGAATTATGTACGAGTGAACGAAATTAGGGGTGTGTTTCTTTAGTAGGATAGATTTGGAAGAGAGGGTGAAGATAGATTTGTGTGGATTTGAGTAGATAAATATGTATATTTTTTTTAGTGGATTTAGATGGTAAAGTCAGTGAATTTGGAGATGAATTCTAAGAAAGTTAGTGAGTAATTTGAGTGATGTAATAGATTAAAAAAAACTTTTAATAGATAGAATTTGAATATTACTAAAGTACTCTTGATGGTAAGAATAAAAGAAATGATTTTTTGATTAGTTAAAAATATTAAATTTTAAAAAATATTATTTTATAAATTTTAATAAAAAAATTAACAAATTACATTAAATTATTATTATTATTTTTATAATAATTACTATTATTTAAAAAATTATTAATAATTAATATTATTATTAATTATTATATATATTATATTTTATTATTTATTATTATATTTAATTTCTATATATATATATATATATATATATTTATTATTATTATTATTATTATTATTATTTAATTATATATATTTATATAAATATTATTATACGCACACTACACAACACTGGTTACGTAACCAGTGTCACTCTCAACATTACACCAACACTGGTTACGTAACTAGTGCCACACACACACATCACTGCACCGGTTATGTAATAGGTATGCAACCACTCACAAAGCACCACTCCCACTCACACACCACCCAATCTTCCCACCCCACACTGGTTCACACACACACCCACACCCAAACATCTTCCATTCTTGACACTTACACACTACTTCACTCACACCAGTTCTTGTTGCTATTTCATATTTAGTTCACCTTCAAATAACACCACCACTCACCTTCGAACTTGAATGAGAGACAAGGATGGGAATGTCAGCTCCAAACCCTTTTAGGAACATTCACAATCACACACGCGCAAAGCTTCCCATTTAGTGGCAAACTTCAAACCCAACCAACCCAAACAAATTCAAATGGGAATCTTGAATATGATTGTTGTAAGACCCGAGAAAAATTAAATAGTTAGTTAATTAATTATTTAATTAATGCGGGTAAAAAGGAACCTTTAAGGTAATAAATGCGGAATGTTATGACGTGGAAAAGTACTAGCTTAAGTGGTTGAGAGTACTTTAATTGTGTGAGAGGACTTGGGTTCGAGTCCTATTTATGCCATTTTGTGTGCTATTAACTTAGTATTATTTTATATATATATTAATCATGTTGTGGAGTGTTATAATCATTGAATCATATTGGTTAGCATGAAATCTGGATTGGTTGAATGGTTTGGCATTGGTTTGGTATGTGCATGGGTGTGGGTTCCAACCTTGGAAGACCCAAATGAAACTCTATTTTTGCCATTTTTAGTTTTCATTTGAAGTTGAAGGGTTAAGGGAAACCATATCAGAAATAGCAGTGAAGGGTAGTTGGAAAAATAATCTAATTAAGGGAGCTTGAATGGCCATTACACCACTTCTTAATGCAATTTTCGTTTTAGGGCCTTAAACCACCATTAAAACACCACTAAAAAGCTAATTGTGAGAGAGGAGAAAGGTTTCTGGAAAGATTATTGTGAGGTAGACAGAGGAGTGCGAATTTCAATGAGAAATTGAGAGTGTGAGTGGATTCGTGGGGGCTGAATTGAGAGAAGCCAAGGGAGGCCATTTTGAGTCAAAGGAAAGAAGTACAAGATTACTCAGGGAAAGCTTTAATCCAGGTTAGGGGAGCTCTTACTTGTGTTTTGATGATAATTGTATGTTTTCGTGCTATATTGGATGATTGCAATGTGTATTCTGAGTTTGTGTTGGATTCTGTCGAATTTCTGGAAATTTCCAAAAACTGCCTGGCGGCGTTGAAGGCCCACCAGGCGGTTCATGCTTCCAGAACCATTTTTGGGTTTCCTGCTATGCACCGCCTGGCGGCTAAGTGTTGCCCGCCAGGCGACGAAGACTGGCTTGCACAGCTCTCGCGCATGTTGATGTTTTCGTGATGTGGGGATACTGGGAAATGATTATTTTGATATGAAATTCTTTAATACTGTGAGTTGTTATCTGTAATTGACGAAGTGGAACGAGATTGTATGAATTTGGGATTTTAGGGTTCATGTGTTGATTGGGTATGAATGACATAATTATGGATATGAGGACTGTATTGGTTATGCGTGATCGGTGGTAAAATGATTAGCTTATGAATCCTGTATGTGTTGTGTATGCGAAATTGCGTTTGTTCTAAGGTAAAGATTGATGTTAGGGTGGTTGGAGAGTTCTGCTGGGTGTGAGAGGAATCAGGGTGGAACCCAACTTTTCACGCACCGCCTGGCGACACTGAGGCTACCGTCGGGCGGCTCATCAGCAGCAGAACAGCGATATGTGGTGAACTCGCGATATGAGAGTGGTTGATTGGGATACCTGTAGAATGAGTGGTAGAGAGCAATAACTTGCGTTTTAAGGTGTAGGTCATTTAATGATAATCAAGAGAATTATGTGTGTGCGTTGGGTGGGTTAAGTGTTCCATACACAATGGTCTCTGCAGTGTTGGTGTTATTTAGTAAAAATAGATGCAATTCAAGATAAGTCATGGTGGCAGGAGTAATATGAAATATTGAACTATGAGAGAATGAGGTTGGTGCACTTTGTGAATAGGAGACAAGTTTAAGGTAATAATAGAGGGAGTGTAGGTGCATGATGAAATTGAGTGGGTACGATTTGGGGTTGTAGATGTAATGTAATAGAGTACTGTGAATGGTCCAAAATTATGCAGTAGCAAAAAGGTGGGTATCAAGAGGACCCTCTCTTGACTGTTTTACAAATGAATAAGATAAATCATGATATAGCCTGTTAAAATCTAATGTTGGGCATGAGTTAATTAAACTTGTTGTGGTTAGCAGTTTGTTATGTGCTAAGTGTTATATCTGATGCGTGAAGATTGAATTACATGTTTGAGGTCTCTTAAGACCTGTTAACGATGCCAAAAACCAGTAGCACAACACTATTGGTATAGCGCCTGGCGGTGCGGGATAAACCGCCAGGCGATAGAGTCCTAAATTAGTGGCAATAGTCACTGTTCGCAGGAGGCACCTGGCGGCGGGGTTATGTCCGCCAGGCAGTAACGGAGCTGGATGGATCCTGTATGGTTTCAGGCGCCTGGCGGTAGGGTGTTGGCCGTTGGGCGGTTTTCTGCCAGAATCCGCCTAGCGATGTCTAGGTGGTGTCAGGCGGTTTTTGTGGCTGTATAATTGGTTATTGCTTTGATTAGTGGACTTGAAGGACTAAGTTCACTTCTTTTGTGCTTGGGCTTGATGGACTAAGTCCAATAGGGGTTTGGGATGTCCTTGGTGGTGGGGACGCATGATGGGCATGGAACCAGTTGGTTCCCGTCGGCTACTAATGGGCGATGAGTCCTTAGTATGGTGATTGCATGCGTCGGGCGCACGATGGGCAAGGAATAGTTTTATTCCTGTCGGCTACTATCGGGCGAGGAGTCAATAGTATGGTGATTGCGTGCGTGCCAAGGTCCAAGCTAGGTAAGCTTGGATGTTGTACTACAGACGAGGAGTCTGTGGAGTTGGACTATGAGCAGGATTGGCTCGTAGGGTTGGACCACGAAAGGGATAGCTTTGTGGAAGCACAGTAAAAGTCCCAAGACCTAGTTTCATGCATGTGACTCATGAAGGAATATGAGATCAGGGGTGGATAATTTGGAGTTAACACATATCAGTAAATTTATTTCTTGGGAAGGGTATCATACTTAATTTGTATTTATATATGCATAACTCACCCTATCTGTGTGTGTGTGGCGATGATTGGATGATTTATTATCCGGGAGCAGATGATTTGACAGGTGAGCTAGGAGACGCTTGAGACTGGAGTGCGGGATCATATGGACTTTTGAAGACTCGAGTTTTTGATGTTTTTATGTTTTGAACATTAGCCATTTTGAGCTTTTATAGTCGTAATAACTTTGAATTGCGAACATTTACAATGTCTTGAACTTTGCGATTTTAATTTTCAAAGTAATATTCCTTAAGGATGTTACAATTGTATCAGGAATCTTCAGGTGCAACAAGAATCTTTGGAGCAGGAAAAGGAAGTTGGGAAAAGACGTAGCAACAACTGGTATACACTCACGTGCTTGGTCAAAATTACCTCCTGTAGGGTTAATTTGGTAAAATGAACGATAATACTTTCAAATCGTGGTATATCAGTGAAGATGAAATATGGAATTCATCCCGCAAATCCGCTCTTGCAAATCAATGCACATCCCCTCAAAAGAACAATCGGCTGTTCAGAAATCCATTTGTGCAAATCAAGGCAAACAGTGTGATCCATGCATTGGAACACTACGTAAAAGTGGTGTGTGCACTAGTTAGATGGGAGAAAAGTTAGACTGAGTTGGAGTGGTACTCGACCATAGTTAGACTAGAACTCGAACTATGGAGAGTTTGTGTCGACAACTAGGCTTCGGGTGTTAATGAACACATGAGAGTTGGACTGTGTTCACAGTCGCCTTACACTTGTCATTTATTTTGATGGAATTAATGAAGGATAGCTGCCACGTCAGCGAGTGACCCAATGCATCATTTAGGGTGTGTTCTTATGTGAGTGATGATTTGAGGAAGAGGATTGATTTGAGTTGATTAGAAGATGAGATTTGTGTTATTCTTTTGTAGGGATTTGTGGGTGATAGTGGAGTGGATTTGAGAGTAATTTTTGTGAAAGTTTGTGAAGGATTTGACTGATGTAACTAATAAAAAATTAAATTTAATAGATTAAAATGTAAAATGACCTAATTGTACTTGGTGTTAAAAATATATAATAAAATGATATTTAGATAAATAAAAATATTAATAATATTTATTAATTGAAAAAATAATATTAAAATATATTTGATTTAAAAATTTAATATTTTAATTTCCAAAAATACCACAAATAGAAATGGAATAGGTTACATGAAAACAAAACCAGTTAAAACGAAATCATGCATGTCTTTCACAAAGTTGGAATCGGATCCAACAAAAAAGGAACAAGTTTCGTTCCATTATGGCAAAAAAAGATTTGATTCCATTAAATACCCACAAAAACATATCCGGTTCTAAATAAGAGATATGCATAGATCCACTCCGTAAATGTTCTGCCGCACTGTAAATCCTCCATCGCACCGTCAACCCTTCGTCGTGTGTCGCTATTGTTGCCACCGTCCCTCTTCTCAACAACCAACACTAGTGGAAAGGTAACAAATCCGAAAAAATATTCAAAGGAAGAGAAAGATAGGAAAAAAGAATGAGAGTCGTATAGAACAACCTCACGTTCTAGAACTAAAATAATAAGAGCATAAGTGTAAAATTACTCCGATCACTCTCCAGTCTCACTGTGGTAATAAGATGTGATGTAGGAAGAGATCTCTCAAATCCATGTCCTTCTTCACTTTTAAATCTACGAAAAGAACACAATTTTTTTTTAAAATCATCAGTTCCTATTTTCTTCATTAGAACCGAAAGTGACGTTTGGGGCCAGAAGAGTTTTTCGTAGAGCCTTTTCACTTCCCTGTAACATTTAAATATCATTTCATCCCGTTTGTTTTCGAACTTTAGGATGTTTTACATTTCTCGGCTTTCCAACGAGCAACATTGTTTTTGTCACGCCGCAAACAATTTTTAGTTACGTTCCCGATGTCTATTTCTTTGTCTTATTCCAATTTCATCATTACCAGACGCCACCCTTTGCATTTCATGATTAAAGCTACAAAATATATTTTGTTAATCAACTTAGGTGGAACGGCATTTGGAAACTCAGCAGACGCACACCATCAATCTTGCCACTAGAGAAACCGAACCCTATTTATCACTTCATTTCTAAACTTAACCACTAAGCGCTCTTCTCTCAGTTCCGATTCCCAAACGCAGAATCCACCATGTTGTTTCCCCACAGCCACACCGACCACTGCTGTGACGACCACGACGACGATGAACGACGCACGGCTTACCCTCCGCCGGGAAACACCTTCCCCAACCCTCACCAACAGCCGCCCCCACCATTCTACGGCGCTCCTCAACCACCGCCCCCTCAGTCCGATACCAACTTGTTCCACATCTCTCACGTACCGCCACCAGGACACGTGTCGCAGGATTTCGGCCACTCAGCTCCCCCTTCTCACCACCATCACCACCATCATCATCATCATCATCATCATCATCATCATCATCATCATCATCATCACCATCATCACCATCATTATCACCATCATGAAGATAAGGGGTTCTCCCACGGGTACTCCCCTGCTCCCACTGCAGCTGATTACCCCCCTCCTGGAACCACCTCCACCGTTCACCACGTGGCTCACGAGTCCCACCACCACACCCCTCATTTTTCTTCTCACAATGCTCCCAGCAGCACCACCACCGTGACCCACGTCAGCCACCGGAGCAAACCCACCGTGAGGGTTGTCACCAAAGCTGCGCCCAATTTCTCTCTCACCATTCGTCATGGCCAAGTCATTCTCGCACCCTCCGATCCCTCCAACGAGTACCAGGTAGCTCCTCGTGTCCCCCTCGCAACCCCAATTCGCGCAAAATGTGATTTTTTTCTGTGATAGATTACTTATATTTTATTTGGGTATTTGGGAAATGCAGCATTGGTACAAGGATGAGAAGTACAGCACGAGGGTGAAGGATGAGGAGGGGTGCACTGCTTTCTCTTTGGTCAACAAGGCCACTGGTGAGGCCTTGAAGCATTCCATTGGTGGCTCTCATCCAGTAAGATCTTTCTCTCAAGGTTTACTCTTTCATTTCGGAGTGTTTCTTTTTGTTTGATGTCATTGTGCTTGATAATTGCTTTGCTGCTTTTACAATTGGGATTATGGAATGGGAATTGTGAGTTGGTTGAATGATCCCAATGTCCTGTGTTCATTTTCCACTAGTGCAGTTTCTTTGTAATTTACATTGAAAATTTTTATAATTGTTTTGTAGGTTCGGCTTATAGCTTACAATCCCGAGATCCTTGACGAGTCCATTTTATGGAGTGAGAGCGGAGACCTAGGTGATGGGCACAGAGCGATAAGGATGGTGAATAACATTCATCTCAATGTGGATGCTTTTAAAGGTGATGAGAAATCTGGTGGTGTGCATGATGGCACTACAATAGGCCTCTGGGAGTGGAACAAAGGTGATAACCAACAGTGGAAGATCTTACCTTACTGTAAGTTCTCTGTCCATAACATGGTACACTAAATCTTACTATTTCTCAGTCTTCTTTAATCTTCACGATTATGCTTAATGCAGGAGTAAAATTAACGGAATAGTGAATGGACAGGATTTGAAGATGCTGAATTAAGAGAACCATTGGCCTCTGTATCTGAGTGTTTTGTTTGTGCTGATGACCATATATTAATATGGTGGTGTACACAGTTTGTGTGTGCCTCTATATATCTTTGTTTCATCTGTCGCTGATAATTATTTAACTATCATTTCAACTACAATGTGGCACTGGAACAAGTTTTTTTTTTCTTTTTTTTTATCAGAACTAATACAGTTTATAATTAAGAAGATAATGAGAGAAACGTGTGATATGAAGAATAATTCAAGCTATAGATAGAAAAAAATCACTTACTAAGAAGTTGTAAAAAGTTATTGTAAGTACTCTCAGGGTATTTTCAGATTTTATTACTTTTTTAACATTACGTATCTTATTTCTTTTATTTGTAATTCATTTTATATGCTATAACATAATTTAAATTTCTTCCATACTATATTTAATTGAAAATATTTTTTTTCTTAACTGAAATATAACAACATTATAATGTTAGTAATTCTTAATTTGAATTTGATTTTAAACTTGTGCCACTTTTTTAATAACATCTTTTTATTAGGATAATGGTATTTTGATATTTAAAATTTTTTTATACTCATTTGACATTATATTTATTGTTTTTTACTTTTTTTATTTATTTTACAATTACGAAATTTTTTTCTTTTGATTATTTTAAATGGTTGTCAAGTAAAGTGAAACAACTTTTTTTTTCTTAATGTAATCAAGTAAAATCTGTGTTTTTGTTATATAGAATTCAGCATTAAAATTTGTTCAGTACACTTCATTTTAAGAGATAGTTAAATTATATCTTTGGTTTTCATTTTCGTAGTAAAATATCAATCCAGTATCTCTATTTTTTTATCTCAATTTGGTCCCTATTTTGGAAAATTTAATGTAATAAAGTCATTTCCGTTAGTGTTGTAATAACAGTGTTAGATGAGATGTCACGTGTCAGTTTTTTTATTTTTTAAATTTTTATTTATTTTTTTGAAATTTTAAAAAATTTAAAAATTTGTCACGTGTCATTATTATGTTAGTGTCATCTCCCTATGATCAATTTGGTCTCAGTATTTTAATTTTTGTTTCAATTTAGTCTTAATTTTTGTAAAAATTGTGCAATTTTGTCCATCTTCAAATTGAAACCAAATTTAATTTTCATATAAATGTACACAAATATTTTTATTAAAATTGATATTTGAAGTAAATATTTTTAACAAAATTAAGTTTATTTTAATTTATATTTTGCATTAAACTTCATTCAAAATTGTTTAAAGTTGTTAATAGAAAATACTGTTCATAACAAAAAAAAAAATCATAAATTATATTGATATTTTATCACATCATACTTTAATACTTTAATATTGTTTTTTATTTGAATTTATTTTTTAAATAATTGCATTTTTTTAAATGTGTAAAATTCAATAATTTTTATACTAATGTTTTAGTTGGTGTAAAAATAACAATTATATAAATTTTAAAAAAATTAACTAGTTTATGTAACAATAAAAAACAAATAAATTAAAAATTTAAAAACAATTTTAAGTAAAATTAAATGTGAAAATGATGTTTGGTATAATAGTGACACGTGACATTATCATTGTCACGTACCACGACAGTTTGACATATGACAAATTTTTAATTTTTTTTAAAAATCTTAAAAAATAAATAAATAAAAATTTCAAACAATAAAAATAAAAAATGTAAAAAATCTAGAAATTGACACGTGATGCTTTATTTAATGTCGTTACTACATCACTAATGAAAATGACTTAATCACATCAAATTTCTTAAAATAAGAACTAAATTAAGATAAAAAAAATAAAATGACCAAATTGATATTTTATTACGAAAATGGAGACAAAGGTATAATTTAACTTAATTAATAATCCGAAGTTAATTAATTATTATTTATATATTCTATATGATGTCGTCATTATCAAATTCGGCAAAAATCGTGTTCAACTGAGTACATGCAAGTTTATTGGATCGATCGAGATGTATCCAGATCCAGTCCTACCCGATTAAGATAATAATATATCAATTAATTAGCTTCACATCTAATTAAATAATTAGATTTTATTCTATATTAATTTTAATCGTAATGTCAAAATTGTATTATTATATTTTTAAATATTAAAACACCTTTTTTATGTATCACACATAAACTTTTGTTTCAAATATTTTTACTTCTACCCTTCTATCATTTAAAACAAACTTCACGCTATTACATGATCATCTCAAATTCATCCATCCATTTTTTGTGAAATCTATTTTCAAAACCAAATAAAACCTAAATGAGACTAACAGAAAGTCCATTTTACAAGTGAAATGTTTGGAAAAAGTTTACCGTAATGTAAAAGTTTGATGGATATCCCAATTCAAACCCATCCTGGAATCCTTCTTCCGGTGACTTTGCAAGTAATAAAGGTAGAAGGTCAATTGTGGTAATTGATAAAATAATTTAACATAAATATTAATAAATTTTGACACATAATTATGAAGTTAAAATAATATATTTGTAATTTATACATACTATTACTTTTATTAATACAACAAAAATAATACATAAATTAATATAATTACAACTATAAAAAATTACATTTATTTTCTATCTTTGGAACAATTGTTTTACATGAGAACACTAAAAAATCATAAAAATGTTATACTATAAAATGAATATTATGTCGTCAAATGGAGGCAAGAGAGCCAATTATTTTATTTTATTTTTTAAAATGGAACAAAACAAGTGGGACATGAAACATAAATAAAAACACGAGTCGAAATAGTGAATATGTTTTTACTTTTTTTTTTCTTAAAAAATAGAACATATCAATGAAAAATGAATAGAAACAACTATTTATGTGTTTTATTGTAAAAAAAAAAAGTGAAGAAGAATGAATTGAACGTGAGAGAAACGTTTAATTTTGTTTTTATTATTTTTCTCATATATTTTATCCGTTCTTATGGTTTAATATATTTAATTTTATGTTTGATATTTATTAGAATTAAATGGTGTATGTTAAAAATACATTGGAAATCTTCACGATTTAATTATAATTACATCTATACATTAAAAGTCTGACAAAAAGAAATTGGGGACCAAAAATCTTTCTCCACTGCTTCTAAGTAAAAGCAAAACAGAAAAGGAATTTTTATTTGAGAATAATGTCTTTATTTGAGAATAATTTTTTGAAAATAAACACAAATATGTTTGCAAGTTGTATATATGAGTGTATAAATTAAAATAATTCACTTTATCTCAAAATACGAATATAGTTTGCAGGCCCAAGGATTTTATTTCTTGCGATATATAAATGTTATTTATGCGTCCAAAGTTTTTTTAATCTCCAGAAAGGGATTTTTGGGTAAAGGTCTATACCAAAATTAATTTAAAATTAAATATTAGTAAATGTTGGGCCTAGTTCAATATGGATATCCTAACTACTGGGCCGGTACTTTCACGCTATTCATTTTATTTTGAAGGCTTAATTATCATTTTGGTCCCCTAATTTGTTGGATTGGTTCATTTTGGTCCCCTTATTATTTTTAGGTTCAATTGGTCCTCTAATTCTTTAAAAGGTTCAATTTGGTCCCTGCCGTTAAGTCAACTTTAACACCATCTCCGTACATGCCACGTGTCATTTTGTGGAATTTTCAAATTTTTTTTATTTTATTTTTTTAAAATTTTTTAAAATTTTCTTTTAAAAAAAATTATACTGCCAAGTGTCACCTTATGGTTGTGACACGTGTAACCTTATGGTTGTGACACGTGGCAGGTCACGATTGTGCCACGTGTCAAACTAACATTGATTGTTTTCAATTTAGTCCCTCTATTTACAATTTTAATTCAATTTAGTCCCCCAATTTTTTAAAATGATTTAATTTTGTCCTCTCCAATTTGAGACCAAATTAATAATTAAGCTTAATTACAATTTATACATTCATGTTTAAATAATTTTTTACCATTTATAC
>Ga0214544_1005350_pt1 | contig 24925 bp, 24 predicted proteins | sample CNSS3metaG_FD_160074 | JGI IMG/M metagenome (GOLD analysis project Ga0214544, IMG submission 160074) | Root nodule microbial communities from cowpea collected in UCLA plant growth center, Los Angeles, California, USA - CNSS3 | ecosystem: Host-associated > Plants > Roots > Nodule | place: USA... | reverse complement strand
TAGTCGGACAGTTGCTTGATAGCAGCATCAGTCCCATATGCCACGCGCTCCAATGCCAAGCGACCGCGTCCTCTCTGCATGTGGCCGTTGGTGTAGGACGCCAGAAGGTGCGCACCCGTCGCGTGTGCCACTCGCCATGCTAGAAGCTGAGAAGGGGCCAGGGTCGCCTGATTAGCAAGAAGGATCAGTACGCGGCTATTTGAGCGCAGAACGTTCTACAGCATGGGGATCGATGGGCGGCGCGGACGGTACAGGCAGAGCCTCAGCCGCGATCCCGCCGGCGTTCCAAGATGCGTCTGCGGGAAGTATCAAGGTAGCAATTTGACCTGAGACCGCTCGTGCCGCCTTCACCGCGGCAGCTGCGTCGCGCCCTACATCCCGCGCCTCTGAGCAGGTTCGAACCCAGTGCGACACGGTGCGAGCCATGCCCTCTGTGTCTGCAGTTAGTGGCGCATCAAAAGGCCGGTGATAAGTAGCCTGGTCCCCGACGACGTTGACAATGCCAGCATGAGCGCGCCGTGCGTTGTGAAGATTTCCCATGCCATTGGCCAGCCCCGGCCCGCAGTGCAGAAGGGTTGATGCTGGCTTGCGGGCTATTCGATAATAGCCATCGGCCATCCCGGTAACGATGTTTTCCTGAAGGCCAAGTACGCAGTGCATCCCAGGGATACGGTCAAGTGCGCTCCAACGAAATGCATCTCGCTGGTCCCGGGGTTAGCAAAGCAGGTATCTACGCCCGATTTCAGCAGGGTGTGGACGAGGCTCTCAGCGCCGTTCATTTCATTAGAGACGGAAGACGTCATTACTTGCACCTATAAGGCTGTGTCTTGGCAGGGATGATCCGGTGCGACTGCGACCGCCGGCCAGTCGGCGTCGCATGCAACATAACCAAACACCACAAGATCGTTGGCTTAAACTTAGTTCCGGTGACAGATTCTCGACTCCCGACCTATTTCGTCAGCCATGGCGGCGGCCCCTGGCCCTATATGACGGGTGAATTCCGTCGCAACTTCGATGTGCTCGAACAGTCGCTGGTCGACATGCGCGCCGAACTCGGCGATGCGCCGAAGGCGATCCTCGTGGTCTCGGGTCACTGGGAAGAGGACAGTTTTGCCATATCGTCGGGCGTCAAGCCGGGCATGGTCTACGACTATTACGGCTTTCCCGAACACCTCTATCACATCACCTACAATGCCCCCGGTTCGCCTGATCTCGCAAATCGCGTGCAGCATCTGCTGTGGGCGAGCGACATCGAAGCGGCGCTTGATCCGACGCGCGGTTACGATCACGGCACTTTCAGCATCATGAAGCCGCTCTACCCGGAAGAGAACATCCCCGTGGTGCAGCTTTCGCTGGATGCGGGCTACGATCCGGCGCTGCACATAAGGGTCGGCCGGGCGCTGGCGCCCTTGCGTGACGAGGGCGTGCTGATCATCGGCAGCGGTCTCAGCTATCACAACCTTTCGGCCATGCGCGGCACGGGCGGATATGAGCCATCCCGCCGCTTCGACGCATGGCTTCAGGAAACGCTAGTTCACACGGCTGCCGACAAGCGCACCGAGCGGCTGATCGAATGGCAGCAGGCGCCGGCTGCCCGGGCGGCGCATCCGCGCGAAGACCATCTCATCCCGCTGATGGTGGTGGTCGGCGCCGCCGAGAACGAGGTCGGTGCCACCACCTATCACCAGAAGGACTTCGCCGGCGGGCTCACCGCATCGAGCTTCCGTTTCGGCAGCGTGCCCTCAACCTCCCAATCACAGGGAGATGCGCAGTGACCAGCAAAACCTTCAAGCCGATCGTCTACCTCAAGGAAAACTGCCCCTTCTGTCTCAAGGTTCGCCTCTTCCTTCTGGAATCGGGACTGGCCTCGGAGGTGGAAAGCCGCGACTTCGTTACTGGAACCGAGCAGGAGGAAAAGATTCGGGCGGAGCTTTCGCCGCATCTCGACAAGGTGAGCTTTCCCTCAGCGCAGCTCGAGCCCGGCCGCTACGTCACCGAATCCGACGATATCATTGCGTTTTTCGCAGCGAAGGCCGGCCGCGATCCGGCGGGCATGACGGTTTACCGGAACTATGTTGATTGGGTCTTCGCCATGTCGATGAAGCTCTGGAAAGAAAACCAGGAACTCAAGAAGGCGGCCTCCGCCGCCTGACCTCCCATCAACCTCTTTGGAGAACTCGATGATCAATACCGGCAAATGGACGCCATACGTCCTCGGATTTCTGCGCATCATGGCAGCCCTTCTTTTCCTCGAACATGCCACAATGAAAATTCTGCAGTTTCCGGGGCCGATTCAAGGCGTATCTTATCCGCTGCCCGCCCTCCTGCTGGTGGCAGGCGCAATCGAGGTGATCACCTCTGCTCTGATGCTCGTCGGATTTCAAACGCGCATCGCAGCATTCATCGCTTCGGGCGAAATGGCGGCCGCCTATTTCATGGGCCACATGCCGTATGGCTTCTGGCCCGCGCTGAACATGGGCGAAGGCGCCATCCTGTTCTGCTTCATCTTCCTCTACATCGCTTTTGCCGGCGGCGGAGCCTGGACCCTCGACAACACGCATCGTCCCGCCACGGCCTGAGACGGCACTATCCGGAAATTGCCTATGCCCGGTAGCCGGGCGTAGGCGCAACGAAACGCTGAAATTCTGGAGACGCCATGAAAGCGGCACTTCTCAAATCCTACGGTGATGTCGACCAGTTCGAAATCGCGGATCTTCCGGCGCCGAAGCCCGGACCGGGCGAAATCCTGATCAAGATCGAGGCATCCGCCGTCAATCCTTTCGATCTCATCCTCCGCCAGGGCTTCATGGCCCAGTACATCCCGCTTCCGTTGCCGGCAGTGCTCGGCGGTGACGCCGCCGGCACCATTTCGGCACTCGGCGAAGGCGTGACCGGTTTTGCGGTCGGCGACCGGGTTGTCGCCGATTTTGCCGCGAACGGCAAAGGCGCCCATGCGGAGTACGGTGTCGTTCCCTCGACATCTATCGCAAGGCTGCCCGCCGCACTCGGCTTCGAGCAGGGCGCCTCGCTGGTCAAGGCAGGTCTGACCGGCCGGCAGACCGTCGAAGCGCTCGGCGTCAAGGCCGGTGACCGGGTTCTCGTGTCCGGCGGCCTTGGCACGGTCGGACGGTCCGCCATCCAGTACCTCAAGCAGATCGGCGCCAAGCCGGTTGCCGGCGTCAGGGCCGAGCGGCTGAACGAAGGCCGGGCGCTGGCGGGCGAAGCGCTCGACATCACGGTTCCCGCCGCAAGCTCGAGCTTCCACTATGCGATCAGTACGGCCGGCCCGGTGGCCTGCAACCTCATCGGTCATGTCCGTGATGGTGGCACGGTTGCGAGTATCGTTCCGGTGCCGGAAGGCGCCAATGCCGCGGGCCGCGTTATCATCCGTGAACTCTACCATCGCACCGATGCGGCCATGCTCGACGCTATTCTGGCGTCCGCCGCCAGCGGTGAACTGGTGATCCCGATTTCTCACACCTTCACTCTGGAGCAGATCGGCCTTGCCCAGAGCGCGGTTGCGGCAGGTGCTCCCGGGAAGGTTGTCCTGAAACACTGACGGCGGGATGCGGCGCGGCGCGAAGCGACCGCGCTTGCATTCTCACGGCGACGAGTCGTAACCGTCCAGACGATCTAATTTCAACTCCCATGGCGCCAGCCTTTGGGTTGTCGTGACAGGGATAAGAGCCGCACCAAAGCTCCATAACAGCGAGCGAATGCTGAAGAGCAAACGCCAAGTCCAGTCGCACTGTAATCCCGAAAAGACTAGCGATACGGCCATTCGCTTCTTCCAATTTGAGGATGACGCGTACCGCCGGTTTGCTCAATCGTCAGCCTGTTGCTCCATAAAGCTGGCGCAATTGGACTCCGGGCGTTTCAGGAGAGGGGGTCTCAAAAGCCGATGGGGCAGCCCTTCGGGAACGGTATCTCCGCACGTGCTACAATCGGTAAAATTTAGCCGCGTTGTCGTGGAACAGCGAGGAGCGCTCCGACGCTGAGTAGGTTTGAGTGATCTCCTTGAAGGCGTTCCATATGGCGTCGTAATTCGAGAACAGCTTGTCGACGGGGAAATTGGAGGCAAACATCGCCCGATCGACGCCGAAGGCGGCAATCGCCTCCTCGACATAAGGGCGGATGCTTTCGGTGGTCCAGGTCCAGTCTCCCATGCCCAGGCCCGAGATTTTGCAGGCGACATTGGGCGCTTGCGCGAGTGTCTTCATCGCTTTCCGCCAGCCCTCAAAATGCGACGGCCCGTCGACCTGCATGCCGGTGTGGTTGAGGATGATCTGCACGTCTGGGAAATTACGGGCGAGTTCAAGGAACTCTTCCATCTGCCAATAGTAGAGCTGGAGGTCGTAACTGAGGCCGCGACTGGCCAGTGCCTTGAAACCCCGCCGCCATTCGGGTGTCCGGCTGATCTCAGGCTCAGTCAGGTAGGTCTTGGCGCTATCGGTATGATAGTTCATCGATTGGCGGATACCGCGAAAGTTCGCGTATTGCATATGCTCATCAAGCAGGTCGCCGACATCGGGCTTGCGGAAGTCCGCATAGCCGACGATCCCATGAGGGAAGCCATGCTTGTCCGCAACGCTCTGCAGCCATTTCGTTTCGCCGGCAGGGTTCTTCGGGTCGAAGCCGACATCGAGGTGGACCGCCTTGACGAGGTTCTGGTTCTTCGCGTCCGCGAGGAAATCCTCGATCAGGTAAGTCTTGTTGATAGCTGCATAGTCGCCGAAGGCTGAAGGCTTAACATCATCGGAAAGCCAGGGGTAGTAGTTGGTCTCCAAATCCCAGAGGTGGAAATGGGGGTCGATGATGGCGATGTCGGACATGGTGTCTCCTCGGGGTCGCGGAAACGGCAGCACCGCCGTTTCCGCGAGTCTCCTGTCAGTTGCTCGGCGGGAAAACGCGGGCTATGACCGCCTTTGCTTCCGCCGTATCGATCTTGTCGGCGGTCACGAGCGGCATCACAAGCGCAAGGTCCTTTTCGACCGGAGCCTTGGTCAGAGCGTTGAATACCTGCTGCGTGCCGTCGATGCCCTGGCCCACCGCCTCCTGGAAGAAGATACCCTGGATGGCATTGGCCTTCAGCAGCGCAATGGTCGTCGGGCTGCCGTCGGCGACCGCGATGCCGATCTTTCCGGTCAGGCCGCGGGTTTCAAGAACCTTTGCCGCACCGGTGCCGGCCTCATCATACATGCCGTAGATTGCCTTGATGTCCGGATGGGCTGTCAGCATGTCATTGGCCTGCGTCACGGCCTCATTGACAGTCAGGCCTCGCGTCTCGAGCATCTGGACAAGTTCGCAGCCATCGGCTGCGAAGGCCTCCTGGGCACCCTTGAGATATTTCTGGGCGTTCTCGCGGTCCTGCGGAAGAGAAAGCATACCGACCTTGTTGCCGCCGCGTTCCTTCGCGAGCGCGCAGACAAAGCTGCCTTGAGCTTTGCCGGTTTCGTAGTTGTTGGCGGTGACAGACGACGTGTAGTCCGTCTGGCCGGGCTGCGGGCCAATACCTGCGAAGGCGACCGGTATGTTTTGGGATTTCAGATAAGCGAGCAAAGGCGGGGTACTGGTCGAACTCACCGGACCGATGACGATTGCGTCGACACCCTTTGTCACTGCGGTCCGCGCATTGTCCATCTGCTTGGCCGGCGAATTCTCAGAGGTGAACTCGACATAGTCCATTCCTAGTTCTTCGGCCTTCTGCTTCACGCCGAAGCCGACCCACTGCCAATAGGAAATGTCGAGCGATGGCGCGAGATAGGCGACCGTTTTCTTCTCCTCCGCATGCGAGACGCTCGACAACGCGACCAGCGCGGCACCCGCTGCCATGGCGATCCACCCGTTCAGTTTCTTCTTCATGCCTTCTTCCTCCTCTTGATGTCCAGGTCTCCCCCAGGACGGATTACACGGCACCGCGCCGCGATTTGCTGAAGCGATCGATCAGGACCGCGATCAGGATGGCGAGGCCGGTGACCGACCCCTGCCAGAAGCTGTTGATGCCGATGAGATTGACGCCGTTCTGGATGACCGTGATCATGAGCGCTCCGAGAACCGCGCCCACCGCCGTTCCCGTGCCACCAAGCAGGCTTGCGCCGCCAATCACGACGGCGGCGATCGCCTGCAGCATAAGGCTCGAACCGGCCGTCGGTTCCGCATTGAGGATGTAGGAAATCGTCAGCAATCCGGAGAAGGATGCGAGAAGCGACGAGGCGACATAGGCGAAGACCTCAAGCAATTCCGCGTTTTCTGTCGACCACCAGACGATCGCAGTGCCCGTTGCCGCCATGTCGCGGGTCAACTGGTAGATTTCCCGCTTGGTGCCGATATCGACGCCGCGCGTGGGTTCTTCGAGCACCAGGAGGCGGGAAGGAACCTTCAGCCAGCGGGCGAGAAGAAGCTTCTGCTGTGCCGCCGCTCAGCGTGTTGGGTGGATGCCAGAGCGAACCGGCCTTCACGTTGAGCGCCTGCATCAGGTCCAGGCACTCGACCTCTCCCCGCTTGGCAGCAAACAGGGAACCGCGCGTCACGCGGCGCGAAGCGAGCACATTGTCGATGATCGGCAGGGAATGGAGGATGCCGCGGTGCGACCGGTCGCCGGTTACGAAGCCAGCTCCGAGGCGCGCGGCCTCTCGTGGCGAACGGAAACGGCCGGGCCATCCGGCGCGCGTTACCCGTCCAGCGCTTTTCGTGCGCGGCGCCAACGAGCGTCGCGATCAGGGTTTCGGGGCCCGCAGGAGCGCCGGCAACGCCGAGAATGGTCCCAGGCTGGAGTGTTACGGAAAACCCTTCTTCGGCGATCCTAAGCGGGTCCCCGGACAGTGACGCAACCGGTGCCGGTCGCGCGCAATCGGCAACGGCCCTGGTATGCGTTTGCGCCTGCCCCATATGCTCGATGATGGCGAGATCCGTTAGCTCAGCCGTCGGCACGCTCCTCACCACGGTTCTTCCGTCCCGGATGATCGAGCAGACATGGGCGATCTGGCGAATTTCCTTCATGCGGTGCGAGACAAACACCACCGAGAGGCCATTTTCCCGTGTCAATCGTCTCAGAACCCCGAACAATCGTTCGGTCTCAGCCGCGGTCAGACTGGCGGTCGGCTCGTCCAGGAGGATGAGTTCGGCTCCCGATGACAGCGCTCGCGCGATCTCAACCATCTGCCCCTCATGGAGGCTGAGGTCGCCGACGAGACGGTTCAGCGCGACACCGGCAAAGTCTCGATCTATCATCGAAAGGGCGGCATAGGCCTGGCTTGCGGCCGTCCTTCCATCGTAAATTCGCGAGCCCTTGCGGAAACGGGGCAGTGCTATGTTCTCAGCGACCGTCAGGTGGGGAAGAAGTGCGAGTTCCTGATGGACGACGGCCACCTTGCGGCGGCCGTCTGCTTCGGTAAGGATGTTGCCCGCCGTACCGCGAAAGACGAGTTCGCCACCATCCTTTGCCGCCGTTCCTGTGATGATACGGATGAGTGTCGATTTGCCCGCACCGTTGCCGCCGAGGAGCGCGTGTATTTCGCCGCGCGCGACCGAAAGTCCACGCCTTTGAGCACGGATGTGGCACCATATGACTTGGTAAGTGATCGAACTGAAACGATGTACTTGCTATCCTCGGTCACAGTCGTGTCCTCAGTAGAGCGTGAGCGCCGGGATGAAGCTCACCGCAAGAAGGAGCGTCATCGCCATGGCAAAGAAGGGCCAGATTCTCTCAGCACCATCTTATCCTTGCCGTGCCGATATCGCGCGGCCGCCGCGTACTCTCCGGAGTGTCAAAGTTGCTCTAGTTGACAAAGTTGCGCAGATGCCTATATTCAGGCATCGGAGGTGAGCGGTATGGCCCGGAAAGCGGTGTCAAAATCACCAGTGCGCTCAACAAGAACGCGGCACAGGAAATCGAAGAACATTATGACCATGTTCACGATGAAACGTGCTGTTGCCAAAGCCCTGACAGGGAGTGAGCTGCCCGCAGGTGCCGAGATTGCTATCATCTCGACAAGGCCCGACTCGATCAAAAAGATCGAAAAGACCTTCGGTGGCCGAGTTGCACGAGTTGCTGAGGTCGTGGCGCGCGAGCGCGAGACGGCACGCAATAGGGCAGAGCCTGTCATAGACAAGAGTGCATTTGAACCTGACGCACGTAGCCGCGCAGTTCTTGAAGGCATTCGGATAGCCCAGGAGGATTTGCGAGAAGCAGGCGGGGCATATGATCTTGAGCAGGTTCGCACTTTGATGCGCGGCGTCTCCCGGCAAGCCGTCGACAAGAGGGTGCAGGAAGGCTCGCTGATTGCAGTCCCCGGCCCAAGCAATCGTCGCAGCTATCCCACAGTACAATTCAAAGGCGATGGAACAGTTGTGCCCGGCTTAAAGGCGGTGCGCGATGCTTTGCAGACGGCTAATCCGTGGAAGGTTCTCAACTTCCTTATCAATCCCGATCCTCGCTTGGATCGCCGCCGGCCAATCGAGCTGTTAAAGAGCGGTGATGTAGCGCCGGTTGTCGAGGCAGCAATGCGATACGGCGAGCAGGGAGCGTGACCGCACCGCTCCCTCCGCCTGATCTCGATTCTCGCGAGCCGTTGTTGATCGAAATCCCGAGCGGCGCGACTATTCACCGCTTCTACACGGCCATCTACGATCCCATATACTTCGACAAGTCCAAGCTCGGCCGCTTCAATGCGCCGGACGGAACCTTCGGGGTACTCTACACCGCTGGAAGCAAGGCTGGGGCCTTCGCTGAAACCTTTCTGCGAACGCCCGGACGAACTCTGATTGAAAGCGATTTCTTGAGGCGAAAGGCCTACGTCCGCCTGACTGTTGTTCGCACTCTGAAACTAATCCGTTTGGCTGGGCCCGGCCTCGGGCGTCTCTGTGCTACGGCGGAAGTCACGCATGGCGGATTGCCCCATGATGTGCCGCAAACGTGGTCGAAGGCCCTCTGCAAACATCCGATCAAAGCCGACGGGATCGCCTACTACTCGCGCCATGACGACGACGAATTGTGCCACGGGCTCTTTGATCGTGCCGCGCGCTTCATTGTTGAAGACGATCGCGAGATGGATCTCGACCAAGACTGGTTCTGGACGATGGCGGAGAAATACCGCGTCGGTCTCGCGCCATGATGCATTGATGTGGACAGGGATACTGACCTTCCAGTTCGCTTGTTTAGTCCGGGAGCGCAAGGGCTCGCATGTCTTCAACGCTCGTGCTGATCGGCGCAGAACACGCTTGCTCGACCAAATCTCGGTCGTGCCGCTCGACAGCCACGATGCGTTAAATTATCTATAAAATATGACTTTAAGCGCCGACGACACCATCGCCAATCGTATCAGCCGGGTTCTCGCCGAACGTATCATCACGGGCGCTTTGGAGCCGGGCAGCAAGTTGAGGCAGGACCACATTGCCGAAGAGTTTGGAACGAGTCATGTGCCGGTGCGCGAAGCGTTCCGCCGGCTCGAGGCGCAGGGTCTGGCGGTGAGTGAGGCGCGGCGGGGCGTGCGCGTCGCATCGTTTTCCCTCGCGGAGGTTCAAGAGGTCGCCCTTATGCGCTCCGTCTTGGAGGGGCTCGCCCTTCGACATGCTGCACCTCATTTGACGGCCTTCATCCTGGATCAGGTAGAAGCGGCTGCGCAGGCTGGTGACGCGGCGACCAACATTCGTGAATGGGACGAGGCGAACCGCCGTTTTCACAATCTGCTGCTCGCTCCGTGTAACATGCCGCGGTTACTTGCTGAAATCGCCGATCTGCATGCGGTCGGCTCGCGGTTCCTGTTCGCAAAGAGCCGGGCCGCCTGGACGCCGCGTGTGGATGCCGATCACAGGGCCATCCTCGATCACCTCCGGAAAGCGAGGATCGACCAGGCTGTTATCGCACTCGAGCGGCACGTGAAAAGAATCGGGCTGCAGCACCTTCCAGTCGCTTCCGGGGGCACGGCGCAAGCGTTTGCGATCGAAGGCTGAGCGCACTTTTCAGTTCCTCTGTCTCACCGTTCGCGTGCTGCGCGAACCTGCACAGACGACATGAGCCGGGCCCTGACGCTCTGGGGAGCGCCCATTCTTTTTTTGACCGCAGACTATTGCCAACCGGCGCCTTGTTCAGATTATAGATAAAACGTGATTCTATCTATATTGGTTCGAGCGGGAGTGCCGAATGGTCGAAGGGCTGGCTGCTGAGGGTGAAGTTTCTGAGGGCAAAGTGGCTTTCGGCACCGCCATCTCTCTCGATGAAGCAATAACTATCTATAATTTGCCGTTTAACGATCTCCTGTTCCGCGCGCAGCACGTCCACCGGACGCATTTTGACCCCAATGCCATCCAGATGAGCCGACTGCTCTCGATCAAGACCGGCGGCTGTGCCGAGGATTGCGGCTATTGCAGCCAATCCGCCCATTACCCGACCGGCCTCAAGGCCTCGAAGCTGATGGAGGTCGAGCGCGTGCTGGCGGAAGCGCGCAAGGCGAAGGAGGGCGGCGCGACGCGCTACTGCATGGGGGCGGCCTGGCGCAATCCCAAGGATCGCGACATGGATGCGCTGGTGGCCATGGTTGAAGGGGTCAGGGCGCTTGGCATGGAGACCTGCGTGACGCTCGGCATGCTGACGCCGGAACAGTCCGCGAGGTTAGCCGATGCCGGCCTCGACTACTACAACCACAATGTCGATACGTCCGAGCGCTTTTATTCCGAGATCATCACCACCCGCACCTTCGAAGACCGGCTCGAAACCTTGGCCAATGTCCGCGACGCCGGCATCAAGGTCTGTGCGGGCGGCATTCTCGGAATGGGCGAGACGGTGGATGACCGCATTTCGATGCTTGTGACGCTCGCCAATTTGCCCGTGCCGCCCGAAAGCGTGCCGATCAACATGCTGATCCCGATTCCCGGCTCGAAGCTGGAAAATGCCGCACCTGTTGACCCCATCGACTTCGTGCGCATCATCGCTCTGGCGCGTATCCTGATGCCGCGTTCGCATGTGCGTCTGTCGGCTGGTCGCACGGATATGAGCGACGAGATGCAGGCCGTTTGCTTCCTTGCGGGGGCCAATTCCATCTTCGTCGGCGAGACGCTGCTGACGGCCGACAATCCCGGCGAGGATCACGACGCCGCACTCTTCCGCCGGCTGGGCCTGAAGCCGATGGAACTGGAGCCGGCCCGTTGAACTCGGTGCTCTCGCGCTACGAGGCCACGCTTGACGGATTGCGGCGCAGGTCGCGGATCCGCGAGCTCGCCCCGCAACAGGGTGTGGACTTCACCTCCAATGATTATCTGGGGCTTGCCAGCGCACCCCGCCTGAAAGCGGCGATATCGGCTGCGATCGACAGCGGCGTGCCGGCCGGCGCCGGGGGGTCACGGCTGCTGCGTGGCAACCATCCCGAACATGAAGCGCTCGAAGCGGAGGCGGCAGCCTTCTTCGGGGTTGAGAAGGCGCGCTATTTCGGCAGCGGGTTTGCCGCCAATGTCGCGCTCTTCTCATCGCTGCCCCAGCGCGATGACCTGATCGTCCACGACGCCCTGATCCATGCCAGCGTCCACGACGGTATCTCGGCCAGCAAGGCGGAGGCAGTTGCCGTGCCGCACAATCAGATCGAGGCGTTCGATGAAGCGATCGGTCGTTGGCGGCGGGCCGGCGGCAAGGGGTGCCCCTGGATCGCCGTTGAGAGTCTTTACTCGATGGACGGCGATCAGGCGGGCATCTCCGAGCTCGCGGATGTCGCCGACCGGCATGACGGCTTTCTCGTCGTCGACGAAGCGCATGCCACCGGTGTGTTCGGCCCCGGCGGCCGGGGCCTCGCCTCTGAACTCGAGAGCCGCGGCAATGTGTTGGTGCTACATACCTGCGGCAAGGCGCTCGGCGTGTCCGGTGCTCTCCTCGCCCTTCCGGCGACGCTCGCCGACTATCTGATCAACCGCGCCCGCAATTTCATCTATTCGACCGCGCCGTCTCCCTTGATGGCGGCCGGTGTCCGCGAGGCCTTGCGCATGATCGCCGACGAGCCCGAGCGGCGAGAACGGCTGGAGAGCCTCAAGAATTTCGCCGGCGAACAATTGCGCGTCCGGCTCGGCGTGAAGCCCAGCGGCTCGCAGATCCTGCCTGTCATGATAGGCGACAATGCCCGTTCTCTGCGGATCGCTGAGCGAATGCGTACCGCCGGATTCGACATCCGCGCGATCCGGCCGCCGACTGTGCCGGAAGGTTCGGCGCGTCTCAGGATCTCCATCACCCTCAATGTCGATGAAGGCGAGATTGCCAGGATGGTCGAGCGGCTTTGCACGGCGATCGAGGAGGAGAAGAGATGACCCTTGGCTTCGTCGTTTCCGGCACGGATACCGGTATCGGCAAGACGGTGTTCTCCGCTGTACTGACTGGTGCTTTAAACGGCTATTACTGGAAACCGGTTCAGTCCGGGCTCGACGGCGAGACCGACAGCGAGACAGTCGAACGGCTCGGCGGCGTGCCGCGCGAGCGCATTTTGCCGGAAGTTTATCGCCTGGTCGCGCCTGCTTCGCCGCATCTCGCGGCCCGCCTTGACGGCGTGACGATCGAGCCGAGCCGGCTTACCCCGCCTAAGACTGATGCGCCGCTGGTGATTGAGGGAGCCGGGGGGCTTTTCGTGCCGCTCTCGAACGATCTGCTCTTTGCGGATGTCTTTGCCCGCTGGCAGATCCCGGTGATCCTCTGCGCCAGGACGTCGCTCGGCACCATCAACCACACGCTGCTGTCGCTTGAAGCGCTGAAGCATCGAGGCATACCCGTTCTCGGCATCGCCTTTATCGGCGATGAGAACCAGGAAACCCAACGCATCATCGCCGACATCGGCGGCATCCGCTCCCTCGGCCGGTTGCCGCGGATGCCGGATCTCACGGCTGATACGCTTCGCCAGGGATTCCGGGACAATTTCGATCTCGCCTGTTTCCTGGAGATCTCCGCATGAGCCGCTCGCCGGTCTGGCACCCCTTCACCCAGCACGCGCTGGAACCGGCGATGAAGCGCATCGTCTCGACCGAAGGGGCCTATCTGATCGACGAGGACGGCAACCGCGTCCTGGATGCCATCTCGTCCTGGTGGGTGATCACGCATGGTCACCGCCATCCGCAGATCATGGAGGCGATCCGCGCGGCCACGGAAACTTATGATCAGGTCATCTTTGCGGAGTACTCGCACGAACCGGCTGAACGGCTTGCGGAAGGATTGATCGACCTCGCGCCATCAGGATTGAAACATGTCTTCTATTCCGACAGCGGTTCGACCTCGGTCGAGGTCGCGCTCAAAATGGCGCTCGGCTATTTCCATAACAGGGGGGAGCCACGCGACCACCTCGTGGTGATGGAGCATAGCTATCACGGCGACACGATCGGCACGATGTCGGCCGGCGAGCGTGGCGTCTTCAATGCGGCTTACGAGCCGCTGCTGTTTGGCGTCGACCGACTCTCCTTTCCGGAAGCGGGGATTGAACAGGAGACGCTCGAGATGTTTGAGACGTTCTGCCGCTCAGGTCGGGTGGCGGCGCTCGTCATCGAACCTCTCGTTCTCGGAGCGGGTGGCATGAAGATCTATAGCGCCGGCGTGCTTGCCGGGTTGAAAGTCATCGCTGAACGCCATGGCTGCCTTCTTGTCGCGGACGAAGTCATGACCGGCTGGGGCCGGACGGGGACGATGTTTGCCTGCGAGCAGGCAAAGATCACGCCAGACATCTTGTGCACGTCCAAGGGGCTCACCGGCGGCGCCCTGCCGCTGGCGGCAACGCTTTGCACCAGCGAGATCTTCGATGCGCATCTCTCCACCGACCGGCGCAAGACATTCTTTCACTCGAGCTCCTACACCGCCAATCCGATCGCCTGCGCTGCCGCCGCCGCCAATCTCGACATCTGGCGCAACGAACCGGTACTCGAGCGGATCGAAAGTCTTGAAGCCATGCACCGAAAGAACCTTGCGCGGTTTGAAGGCGACGAGCGCTTTACCAATATGCGCCAGATGGGAACGATCGCGGCGCTCGACCTCGTCGTGCCATCCGGCGGCTACCTTGCCGAGGTCGGTCCGCGCATGCGGCGGCTGTTTCGCGAGCGCGGTGTGCTTATCCGTCCACTCGGCAACGTCATCTACCTGATGCCGCCCTATTGCGTCACATCGGACGAGCTCGCCGACGCCTATGACGCCATCGACGATGTGGCGTCCATTGTTCTCGGGAAGGCCTGACGATGCAGGTACGGTCTTCTCGCCTGGCCGGGTTCGGGCACGCCGTGCCGGCACGTCGGGTCGACAATGCCGAGATCGAGACGCGCCTCGGGTTAGAAGCGGGCTGGATCGAACGCCGGACGGGTATTCGAACCCGCCACTGGGCCGACGAGGAAGATACGCTGAGCGGCCTTGCCGCTGAGGCCGGCCGCATGGCGCTCGAAGATGCCGGGATCCATCGCAACGAAATCGCACTGACGCTGCTCGCAACCTCGACGCCGGATCACCTCCTGCCGCCGTCAGCGCCGCTCCTTGCATGCCGGCTGGGCCTCGGACGATCCGGCGCAATCGATCTCGCCGGCGCCTGTTCGGGATTCCTCTATGCGCTCACGCTCGCCGATGGGTTCGTCCGTGCACAGTCCCGCACGGTGCTGGTGGTCGCCGCCAATATTTTGAGCCGCCGCATCAATCCCGCCGAGCGGGCGAGTGCAGTGCTGTTTGCGGATGCCGCCGGCGCGGTCGTGCTTGCGCCATGCCCAGACCCAAAGCGCGGCTTGATCTCCGCCGATCTCGTATCGGATGGGAGTGGCTACGATCTGATCCACATACCGGCTGGCGGCAGCAACCGGCCTTTTGCCAGCGGTACTCCTGCCAAGGATTTCCTGATGACGATGCGCGATGGCCGCGAGGTGTTCTCCCGTGCCGTCGCCCTCATGACCCGGACGTCCGAGCGCGTGCTGCAGCAGGCGGGAATTGCGGTTGCGGAGATCGACCGCTTCGTTCCGCATCAGGCCAACGCGCGCATGTTTGACGTGGTGTGCAGCAATCTTGCCATCGATCCCGGAAAGACGGTCCGGACGATCGAAACCTTTGGCAATTCCTCTGCTGCCACCATCCCGCTCTCGTTGTCGGTTGCCAACCAAAGGAAGACATTCGCTGACGGGGAAACGCTGCTTCTGACTGCAGCCGGTGCCGGCTTGGCGGGAGGAGCTGGGATTATTGTGATCTAGGACCGGCCGTCTTGCTCAGCCCGTGGTATTCGGACATTCCGGACGAACGCCGACGACTGCTCTCGGCGCCCAAAATGCGCGGCGCTGTAGAGATTCGGGCCTTGTCAGCCCCATGTTGCTTGCATGCAGCGGTCAGCGTGCGAAAGATTTCGCGGGCGACGTAGTCGGTAGCAGGGGTGCCTGGGCCGGCCGGCTCCCCGCAAAGTGTCAGCGTTTCGTGCAGCCCCTTTCTAAAACGCGTCATTCTGACAGGTGGTGGACAGGTGTCGAGGACAACATCCCGCCCCCGCGAGCGCGATCTGCTCGTGGTCATTCGAAAGGGAATATGAATGGAAAGGCGTGATTTCCTCAGGGGCCTGGCCTTGCTTGCGGCCTGCCCGCTCTGCGTCAAGACGGCATACGCGGCCGAAGGCGTGCACTGGGGCTATGAAGGCGAAGAGGGTCCTGAGCATTGGGGTACTTTGAGCGCTGAGAACAGTGCTTGTTCGGCCGGCTCGCAGCAATCACCGGTTGACATCCGCGGCGCGATCAAGGCCGAAATCCCAGATCTCGCTGCGGACTGGGCGCGCGGCGGCACGATCCTCAACAATGGCCATACGATCCAGGTGAAGGCCGCCGGCGGTACGCTTCGCCGCGGCGACAAGACCTTTGATCTGGTGCAGTATCACTTCCACGCGCCGAGCGAGCATCTTGTCGAGGGCAAAAACTTCCCGATGGAAGCGCATTTCGTCCACAAGAATGCGGAGACCGGCGCGCTCGGCGTGCTCGGCGTTTTCCTTATCCCCGGCGCGGCCAACCCGACCTTCGCGAGCCTCGCGGCGAAGTTCCCGCAGAACGCCGGCGAAGAAACCCAGCTCGATGCCGTCGACCCGAAAGGCCTGCTGCCCTCCTCGCTGAAGTATTGGAGCTACGAGGGATCGCTGACCACCCCTCCCTGCAGCGAGATCGTCGACTGGATGGTGGCGATGGAACCGATCGAGGTCGACCCGGCCGACATCAAGAAGTTCACTCGGCTTTATTCCATGAACGCACGGCCGGCGCTTCCCGGCAACCGCCGCTACGTTCTGAGCTCCAGTTGATCGACGACGGGGGCGCTTCTCCTCACGGCCGCAGGGCCACCTCGGCAAAAGCGTCGCTTTTGTAGAGGTGGCCGTTTGCCTGCCGGGGCATCGAACTCTCAACAATGCTCGCGAGCCGCGCCTTTTGCTGCAAACGTCTTAACGGGGGCAACGAGGGCAGGCATATTCGATCTAACTGGAAAGACCGCGCTCGCAAAAGCTTCTCCCGCAGTGCGTTTTCCTTTGCAACAGAGTTACTTAACCTACTCCCTCAAAAAAGACGCCCGTGATGTGCCCCTCAAAAGCCCTGTGCGGAGATTGTACGGAGAACGGTCGATTTGCGGACCATCGGCGCAGCCTCAAAACCATCACCCCAGGAAGGGGTGGATGGTGCAATCACCATTTCTGGCCCGAAGCAGACCTCGACGTCAGGATGCTATGGTCCGAATCGGGTGGGAACCTGAAGCTCGCGGGCAGTCAGATGAACGGCCGCTTTGCGGACCTTCTGCTACGTTCCGACTGTGTCCCGCCATTCAGTCCTGGTCACCATTGCCCTTACCTTGCAGCTTGCCGAGAAGCGCTTGCAGAGCAGAACGCAACACCTCCAGGTCCCTTTCGCCAAGGAGCTGCGCCCACACTTCTTCGACGCGCTTGCCGGTGGCCATCGCGAGCGGACGTATCTGCTTTCCGCGTTCAGTAAGGAACACCAGGCGTGCGCGCTTGTCGGTTGGATGTGGCCGTCGCTCGACATAGCCTAGTTTCTCCAACTCCTCCACGGCCTGCGCCATGGATTGCTTGCGCACGCCCGCCTTCACCGTCAGTTCGGATACCTGAATCCCTTCGGGCGGCACGAAGCTGAAGACATTCGCGTGGTGTGGGCGGATGTCGCCGAACCCCGATTGGTCCAGCGCCTCATCGACGGCCGAGGAAAAATGTTGGTGAGCAAGCCGCAGCAGGACGCCGAGAGATTGCGGAACTGGAATAGGGCCGATGGACATATTGACAGGTGCCTGTCTAATTAGTTTAGATAGACAGACACCTTACTAAATTCGACGCAAGGAATAAAGCCATGCCTTCGCTGCAAGTTCTCAATTCCACGATGTTCTACCGCGAGTCCGGGACCGGAAGCCCATTCGTGTTCCTACACGGCAACCCGACATCGTCCTATGTCTGGCGAAACGTCATTCCGCATCTCGGCTCGCATGTCCACAGCCTTGCTCCTGATCTCATCGGCATGGGCCAGTCCGGCAAGCCGGACATCGCCTACCGCTTCTCTGATCATGCCGGGTACCTCGACGCCTGGTCGAAAAGTTGTCGCTCGACCAAGTGATCCTCATTGGCCACGATTGGGGCGGCGCGCTCGCCATGGACTGGGCGGCTCGGCATCCGGAATGCGTCCGGGGCGTAGTCCTCATGGAGACGATTCTGCGGCCGATGACTTGGAATGATTTTCCCGGGTCGCATCGTCTCCGATACGAGACGATCCGCGCGGCCGGCAGCGGCGAGGCCAAGGTCCTCGATGAGAACTTCTTTATCGAGCCGGCGCTGACGGTTACCATCCAGTCCGGCCTGAGCGCCGTGGATCACGACATCTACCGGCAGCCTTATTCCACTCGAGAAAGCAGGCGTCCGCTGCTCGCCTGGCCGAGAGAAATGCCGATAGAGGGCGAACCCGCCGATACAGTGAGACGCATCGAAGCCTACGACACCTGGCTGGCGAATTCGCCGGAAACACCCAAACTGCTCCTGACCTTCGACGGCTCGGATGGCACCCTCATGATCGGACCGGGAATGTCACGTTGGGCGCAGGAGAACATCTCATCCCTGGAGGTGGAGGCATGCGGACCGGCTGCCCACATCTGCCCGGAAGATCAGCCGGAGATCATCGGCAAGGCCATCGCCGCGTGGGCGGACCGTCATAAGCTGCGTTGAAGCACGTGCGGTTATCGCATTGGTGGTGGCCGCCGATATCATCGGGGAGGAAAATCGGCCCGGGAACGTCGGCAATGCGATCATCTTGCGCGCCATAGCGCACTGGAACCCGAATTTCAGGAACGGGTCGATACTGTTGAAAAAGTCGGTTTTCTACAACGTCTGATTTTTTGGAGGGTCGTAGAGACCGATACAGAAAATTGACGTGGGGGAACCTGCCAATTTTGCGATCAAGCAGTGGGTGAGCCGTGTCGCGGATTTGAGACTGCATCGAGCGGAATATTCGCTCAGATCGCGAATTGGCCGGCTTTTCGGCAAGCCCCGATTTTGGACTTTTCAACACTATCGGTCGAAGCAGGTCTTCGGCCCTATCCCCCGCGACGCCGACATCGGTCGATTCAGTCCACAGGTTGGGGAGTTTTACAGGTCGGCCAGCCAGCAAAATGCGCGACCGAGAAACGCCTGTCCGCCGTCGGTGATCGGGGTGCGTGGGACCAGCACGTTTCGGTAGCGTGCAACGCCATATCCCTTGCGGTGCGCGGCAGCCGTTGCGCGTTCAGCCGCACTCCGCCTCGCCTGTCACGCGCCAGATCACATCGCCGACATCGTCCGCCACCAACAGGGAGCCGTCCGGGCCGATGGCAACTCCAACCGGCCGACCATAGGACGCCCGCTCGTCAGGCGAAAGGAACCCGCTCAGAATGTCGCGCGGCGGCCCGGCTGGACGTCCATTCACGAACGGCACGAAGACAACCTTGTAGCCGCGCAACGTGCTGCGGTTCCAGGAGCCATGCTGCCCGACGACCATACCGTCCGGGAAGCCGGGCAGAGTGCCTGCGGGAAGCCAGCAAAGCCCGAGCGATGCAGTGTGCCCGCCCAATGCATAGTCCGGTCTTATGGCGGTTGCGACCATCGCCGGGTCCTGCGGCACCCGGTCGTCCACGATCTGCCCCCAGTAAAGCAAAGCACAGAGTTTCTCACGACAACGCGGGTCGAGCGCCGAGAGCGCAAGCAGAGGCCCGCGCCGGCGCGAAGAGCGTTGGTTTTGCAGATAAAGATCGACACGTAGAACCTTCGCGCTCCGGGGACCCCTTCTTCAATGACGTGGTCATCCTCGACAAGGAAATCCAGGAGCTGAGAACCCTCCTGGCTCAAAAGCTTCATCTGCAAAACAGGCAGCTCAAGAGAATGCTCGAACGTTTCGACGTTCGCTGACGTCCAGAGGTTCGACTTGTCGTGCTTGTCGCCTGACCGTGTTCTTGCGATGGTGGTCGTTCACGCAAATTACATATGGATGGTCTGGATGAGCTCAGGTATCTGCTCGGCGGGGAGGGGGCGTGCGAACAGGTAACCTTGCGCCTCATCAAACCCCTCTGCCTTGATGGCACGGAGCTGGGCTTCCGTCTCGACGCCCTCGACGGTCGTTGTTATCCCCAACGTGCGACCAATACCGGCGACCGCGCGGATGATCGCCAAAGATTCATTGCTCATCGGCAAGTCGGAAATGAAGCTGCGATCGACCTTGATCTTGTCGAAACGAAAGCTCCTCAGATAACTGAGCGATGAATAGCCGGTCCCGAAATCGTCCATGGCGAGCTTGACGCCGAGCTGACGGAACTCCTGGAGAAGTCGGAGGTTGTCGTCGCTCCCCTCGAGAAACACTGACTCGGTCACCTCGAGCTGCAGTCGTGACGGGTCCAACCCGGTTTCGCCAAGTATCTCGCGAACGTCGCATGCGAGCCGCGCGTTTCTGAACTGCAGCGGAGACAAGTTCACTGCCACGCTGACATGCGATGGCCATTGGGTCGCCTCCTTGCACGCTTGCCTCAGAACCCAGTCTCCGAGTGGACCAATCAGCCCCATCTCTTCGGCGATCGGGATGAAGTTAGCTGGCGATATCGGCCCGAGCTCTGCATGTGTCCACCGTACGAGCGCCTCGCAGGTCGTGACTCCGCCTGTTGGCAGGTTGACCAGCGGCTGGTAGTGGACCTCCAGCTCGCTGTTTGCGAGCGCACGCCGAAGGGAGACCTTCATCTGCTGTTTTGTCTGAAGATCAGCGTCCATTCCGGGCTCGTACTCCACATATGAGCCGCGCCCGCCGGCTTTGGCCTGCTCAAGCGCAATGTCGGCAGCCTGGATAAGCTCGTCAAGTGACTGGTCAGCCACCCGGCCGGTCACCCCGCCGACGATGACGCCAAGATCCACCTGCGTTCCGGCGAGCTCATACGGGACTTCAAGGGCACTGATAAAATGCTGAGCCAGGTTGCGCGCCTCGTTGCTGCCCGTGGTGCCCGTGCGCAAGACGACGAATTCGTCGCCACCGAAGCGGCAGAGCATGTCGGCGTGCTTGACACACTTTCTAAGCCGCTCAGCCACGCCACGCAGCAGCAGGTCGCCGGTGGTTCGGCCATAGGCGTCATTAGTCGCTTTCAAATTATCGAGAACAAGGCAGAGAATTGCGATTTTCGTGCCTGGCGCGATCTTCTCCGAAAGCCGGTCGAACTCCTCGCGAAGAAACTGGCGGTTCGGCAATCCGGTCAGCGAATCGTGTCGGGCCATGTGGTGGATTTGCTTCTGTGCCAGTAGCCGCTCCTGTTCCGCTTTGCGACGTTCCGTGATGTCGAGCGCAATGCCGACATAGCCGAGAAGACCGCCGTCAGAAGCAAAGCGTGGCTGACCGATATCCATGACCCAGGCTAAGCTACCATCGGCGCGCCGAAGCCGATATTCCACCCGAACGGGTTCTTTCCGCCGCAAGGCATCGTCAAAGCCGCGTTCGACCTTTTGGCGATCCTCTCGGTGAACGGCCTCCGCCCATCCAAAACCTTTGGCCTGCTCGACGGTCTGTCCGGTCGTCGCGAGCCAAAGACGGCTGTGGTAAGTGGCACCGCCGCTTGCATCCGTCACCCAGATCATCACCGGCGCGTCGTCGGCGATTGCCCTGAAACGAGACTCGCTCTCCTGAAGGGCCTCCCACGCTTTGCGGCGATCGTCGACATTTTCGAGAATCCCGTACCAGCGAACGATCGTGCCATCTTGCGCCTTTCGTGCAGCAGCACGGTTGCGAAACCAACGATAGCCTCCCTCTGCGGTCGCCAGACGGAACTCGACATCGAGCGCCTCGCCCGTCACAAGCGATCTTGACCACAGCCGCTGCACGTCATCGAGGTCGTCGGGATGTATCGCCTTCGCTCTCTTCAGCGCGTCAGCGGCTTCGAAGCCGGTGATGTCCTTCCAACGCGGGCCTACTTCCAGCATCTCTCCGGACGGGCTTGCGGTCCATGGGACCTGAGGATGCAGCTCGACCAATGACCGATAGTGCTCTTCACTGTTGCGCAGTTCGGTCTCGGCCTTGCGACAGGCAGTGACGTCCTCAATCGTCGCGACGACAAGCCTCACCTTCGAGCCTCCACTGGCGAGTTCGACGCGACGTTTTTGCGTCACAAGGTTTCTTACCGTGCCATCCGACAGGGTGATGTCTTCCTCGACGGAGAGATCAGTACCCGTCCTGAGAACCTCCTTGTCCATCTCGCGAATGCAATTGGCCTCGACGCCGGCCACGACGTCGCAATCGGTGCGGCCAATCAGATCTCTGCGCGCCTTCCCGACCAGGGCACATGCGGCAGTGTTCAGGAAGCGGAAGCGAGACAGCTCATCCTTGATGATAATCGGCTGGGGAATAGCATCGAGAATGGTCTCGAACTCGTGGTCAAACAACTTCATCTGCTCCGGCGACTTGAGTTGCGTCTTTTCCATCATGTCTTCGACAATCATTTTCAGGATTTTGGCGGAGTGGCTCTGTGGCCCCCGTGGCGGAACACCACCGACTGCAGCGAAGGTGCTCATCCGCGCATTGTCAACATCCTACGGTAGCAACCGTGAACAAGAAATAAGCAAGTGTGCCTTTTCTAGACAATGCCCGGCCGGCAGGCGTGTACCAAGCGCCATACCTCGACAGCCTCGTGCCGGGCGCTGAAAGATCATGCAAAAAGTCGGAGTTTGACCATCGTGCCCACTCTGGTGTTCACTGGAGCAGGAAAGACGCTCATTAAAGGGAACATAGGATGGCGGACGAGAACAACTTAGGCCCGGTGACTGCGGATCCAGAGACAGTCACCGATGTGAAAATACCAACGGCTAAGAAGCCGAAGTCGCCACGGCGCCAAAAGGCGGTCGCTGAACCGGTCCAGTCAAAGACGGCGGCCAAACCGAGGAGGTATAGCGAACAAGAGAGAAACGAGAAGCTCCAACTCATCGAGGCGCAAGTCAGCGAAGGCAAAGGCACACTGAAGGACGCCATCAAGGGCGCCGGCATTTCGGAGCAAACCTACTATCAGTGGAAAAAAACCGCCAAGTCCGTGGAGCAAAAGGCCGAGAAGCCTGTTGCGACCGGCAACGAATTCGCAGATCTCGTAGCACTCGAAGAGGAAAACCAGAGGCTCCGCAAGCTTCTGGCGGAAAAGTTGCGCGCGGAAAATGCAGACCTGCGAAAGAGGCTCGGTCTGGATTGAGCAAGTTATCCGAGTGGGTGAAGAACCGACTCCCATCCCCTTCGGGCTGATCGAGCGGCTTCACCAGACGATTGCTACAGCCTAGAGCGGATGACCGGGAAGGAATTCCCGCTCGACATCGCGACGAGTTCCTCAAGGGCGACGCCGAGATCGATCTCATTCGATGCGAACTCGAAGACGTCATGCGCAGCACCTGGAGGCGTATAGCTGATCTTCTTGCGGCGCAGCCTGAACTGGGAGATTACCGGACTGGGGCTTGTGTCGCTCGATCCTGCAATGCCAACCTCGGCTATCATGGATCGACCACGGTAAACGCGGATTTCTGCCGGAAAGTAGGAATCAATCCGCTCACATCCGTGGATATCTGGAACAAGATGATCGAACACATCATTGAACGTCAGCCGCGGCTCCTGGTGTCGGCTCTGAAAACGAGATCATCGATCACATCACCCAGGCGGTCTTTCGTCGTTCCGATAGATCGCTGGACATGACGGTGACGACAGAATTGGCCGACAATGACCACGGCTTTCCATCGGCCCGCGAGGCAAGCTCTGGGACTTGAAAATCAGAGAGTTACCGCCAAGGGCAGCTCCCGAGCCCGTCAGAGCGCTCTTCTGACGTGGCATGTCCAGGACGATGCGTTTCCGACGCCACAAGTACAGCCCCACTTCTCAGGTTCATGTTCTCCCATGCGCGCGTGCGCGAGATTCGCGAGATCCGAGACTCTCTCTGGCATCGGACCAGATCCCAGCCGTCATATTCTTCCCACAGGCTGAACAGGCAGTATGGGCTGACCGACGAGGGCGGCGTCCCCTCGTTTTCAAGCCAATCGAACATCGTGACGGACCCACTGCGTCTCCCACTGTCGACTCCGATGCCGTTTTAACCCTTTTTAACCGTCCCGAAGGCCCGAGTTAACCGCGGGCATGACACCAACGGCGCAGCTTTTCTCTCTCACTATCGGTGACCGAGATCAGCAATCGTCTCCAAAACGGGTCATTGCTCATGGCTTTCACCGCTCCTAGGAACCGTTCGACTTACCTGTCTCGCATTGAGGCCCACCCCAGAACACGCGCGTGCCTAAAGAGAAATTGTCATTTCTTAGTAAGGCTTGTCTATCCTGCAAAGGCCTTACGAAACTTGACCATAATCAAGGCCGCGGTTGTAGAAATATCTGAGGGCGGTGCACGAATAAGATCGAGCCACTCTGCAATTCCGGACCACCTCTACATCGCCCTTGGAGACTACGAGTATTTCATTGGAGCAACGGTATCAAACCGTTCAAAGAACGAAGTCGAAGTGGAATTTATAAAAGAGCAGCCTTCTCGACTTATCAACGTTCTGTCGCGTGTCCAATTCCCACTCGCGACCATTCATGACCTGAAGAGAGTTCTTGAGGTCGACTGATACGTTTTCCGTCACGTTTAGCCCAGACTGCCGCGCCCGACGCAAAGCGGCCCCTACGCGAGGAAAAATTGAGAGTTTAAGGGTTAGCTGGATCGGGTCGCGGAGGGGGGCCTCAGGCTTGGATATCCTACTAATTGAAGACGATGATTTGGTCGCAAAAACGATCATCCACTGCTGGCCAGTGCCGGGAGACCATATTCGCTTGCTTTCGAACTACAGCCGGTGTCTGCGGACAATACATAGTGGGGAGATTGACGTCTTCGATGGCGCGATCGTTGACATCCATTTGCCAGACGGAAACGGGCTCGAGATCCTGCGCACTGTAAGGAGGCACTCGGCGATACCTCTGATCTTGATTTCGGGGACAGGAACCGCAGAAAGTCGGGCAAGCGCCTTGGATGCGGGAGCCGACGACTATGTGATGAAACCTTTTTCGGTGCGTGAACTTCAGGCGCGCCTTACCCGCGCTGTGGCAAAGTCGGTGAGCATGCGTTTCGAGATTCCTCGATACGCGTTGGCGATCGGAAGCGTAAACTGCGATTTGACCAGCAGAGCCTTGACGTGCGGCGGCAAAACAGTACCCCTCACCGATCTTGAAGCGCGGTTGGTTTCGGAACTCAACAGAAACCACGGCCGCGTGTGTAGCAAATCGCAGCTTTCGAAGCACGCTTGCTTCAGGGAATATGATCCACGCGACAAGACCCTGGATGTTTATATCTCAAGACTGAGACGAAAGATCGGGGAGTTGGATTCGCAGAGCGTGGAGTATGTGCAGACGGTCCGTGGCGTCGGATATCGTTTGCTCACGCCAATGGGAATATCCGGTACGTCAAAGACACCAAAATC
>Ga0214544_1005349_pt1 | contig 24926 bp, 9 predicted proteins | sample CNSS3metaG_FD_160074 | JGI IMG/M metagenome (GOLD analysis project Ga0214544, IMG submission 160074) | Root nodule microbial communities from cowpea collected in UCLA plant growth center, Los Angeles, California, USA - CNSS3 | ecosystem: Host-associated > Plants > Roots > Nodule | place: USA... | reverse complement strand
TATATATAAATAAAAAATATTTAATATTTTTTTATATATATATATATATATATATATATATATATATATATATATATATATATATATATATATATATATATATATAAATTGCTGATGAAAAAAAAACTTACAAATTCATTATGTCAAATTATTTTGAAAAATAATAAATATTAAATTGTTAATATCTACATGACAAATAATTAAAGATGATAAAGTAGTACATGATAATGTGGGTTAGTTCCGTATTTGGCCAGTAAAAAATGGATTGGGTCTATCAATTGTACATAAAAAATATGGACTCATTTTTTCGGTGTGTCCTCTATATTTTTTGTTTTATCCTCCATATTTTTTAGTCTGCAGAGATTTGTGAACTGGTTTGCGACCCAAAAAAAATTATTTGTTTTATAATTTTTTTTATTATACATGAAATATTAGGATGTTAATTTTAATAATTTTATTTTTATTTAATTAAATTAGAGTAAAAAAATTATAAATCTACTTTTTAAAATAAGTAATGATCACAATTTTATAATTTCTAATTTAAAAGTACTTATAGAAAATAAAAATGAATTTGAATTTGATTGAAATAAAGAAAGAAATGTGAAAGAGAGAATTTATTTTAGATGGATTGAAGAAGAAATCAAATTATAGAAGTTTAAATTAATGCGAACTACCTAAGTAGTACCATTGTTGGCCCGCATGGACTATGGAGTGGGCTAAAATGGACCAGTGGACCAATTTACTCAATCCGTCCCACACTTTTTCTTGTAAACTGGTCCGCGTGGTCCACTATGCATTATCATATATAAAATAATTAAAATAGTAAATTCAATTAAAGTTATTATAATATAACAAGAAAGGGTTCACTCGATCCATAATTATAATAAAAGATAATAAAAGAAATTGTAAAAATTTATTTTATCCTAAATAAGTCGGATTCAATTATATATAGAGAGATATTTTTATAGTATATACTGATTTTTGTTGATACAAATATTACAAGTTTTTTTAATTAAATAAGGATAGGATTTTTCTCAAATGTATACCTTCTACCTTTTTATATATAATTTATGTATAAAATTAAATTAATATTATAATTTTTTGACATAAAAAGTTCACTTAAATAATAATATAAATATAAAGGTTTTAGACTTAGTACATGTAGTTTGAAATCTATTGAGAAGATCGAGAAGTTAATTGAAACAAAGGAATAAAGAAGCAAATTGACACAAGGAGATCGAAGGAAGTGAAATGATGAAGTAAACGAGGGATGTACCAAAACGAGTAAGATTAAGGAGAGGATCAAAAGAAATTATTACTAAAGATCAATAGAAATATACCAAGATAAAAGAACATGATTGAGACAGAAAAGACATCGAGAAAAGTACGAATGAGACAATAACTAAAACTAGATTGAGAGAGGAGTTATTTATTTATAATAGATGCTACAAAACACAAAAAGAATTGGCACACATGGCCTAATGTGGAAAGTTCATTTACTTCATTAATGTATTTGTTTCTTATAAATTTGTACTTTAACTATTCAAACTAATGTAAAATAGTGGTGACGATTTGTAGATATAATTTAAACATTCTGATAACACCGTAAAGAAGAAAACTGATAAATTGGTTGTAACAATTTGAGTCACCACTTTCATAAATTTTCTTTACTAATTTTTGTTTTACTTTTGACAATTTACATCCATGCATACCTTTATCTTTATTTATTTTCTTCTCCATTTTTACCTTTTTTTATATCTCAGCCCATTATTTCATTTCTAAATACAAAAGAAATATGGTTGTTGAAGAGAAATGCTGGTATTCTTGTTTGAAATATATATTAAGGGAGAATTTGATGATTTGAATATATTTATGAGATTAATTCATAATATAGGCAAATTATTCATAAAATTTGTGTTAATAGTAGATTCATAACTACCAAAGCTCTATCTTAGATTAAAAACATTAGTTTGCTGTGCAAAAGAGCCCACATCGATGAAACTAATTTGATTCATTTATTAACACTTTAGATCATACCGAACCATTATATTCAAATATTAAAAATGACCATGAAATAAAAATTCTATCAAATCCAATTAAACACACCGTGAACTAAATGTGCACAATTTGTCGTAGGGTTTTTAATTTATAATTTTATTTCATAAATCCACATGATAGCCATCTATCTCCCTCATGCATGTATGTGCGATTTGTCAATTATAATTACTCTGTTTTTTATATCGACTTTTAATTTCAAATGACAATTAAAATAAAGTAGCCATAGTTCTACTTCATTTTTATTAAAACACTAGTAATCCAATAGTATATTAATTAAACACTCGATTAACCAAATTTTAGTCACTGGGATAAAATCTATTATATACTTCTCAGTAAGTTCTAATGCTATAGAGTTTAATAGACTTGGTATTTGTGAAATTAATTGCTTGGCTGAAATATACTTTTGAGCAATTATTCCAATAAAAAAATAGGAAAACTTGTGATCAAATAGTCAACGAGAATATATTGTCATGTCAAAAATCAACTTAATAAAACATAACTGTAAAGTAATGTTGAAACACCAGCTAATATTGCGGGAAAAAATTGTTGTAAACATGATATAAGCCACAATTCAAGTATATTCATTACTTAAGTGTTTGAGAATATTGTTTTGATTGTGGGATCCAGTTAATTCAGCATAATTAATTCAATTGCTTCTATTGGGTTAATTTGAATTTCCTATTATCTGACTATCCACTCTAAAATTTAAATTCAATAAAATACATATATTCATTTAATTACGTATAAAGGATGTTGATATCTTTAATCTACTTTTAAAATAAATTATATCACATCTATATCTATTTAATTTAGATAAAATTAACATTAAAATCAAGACTATTATATGTAATACATTTTAGTTGTTTTCTTTAGGATATGAGTGTTTGGTGATTTTAATTTATTTTCTTCTTTTCTATAATATATATATATATATATATATATATATATATATATATATATATATATATATATAATAGATTATTTTCTTATTAACCAAATTGATTGCATTTCAAATGAAACTAATTCAAAATATCCATTTAAGGTTAATCCGATAACATCTCGATCCGTAAAATTATCCCAATCTAGATTAATAAAAGAATTATCTTGATCACACAAATTTCAGGATGAAAATTAATTTCAAAATTTTAAAGATCTAAAAAGGTATTTCATTTAAATTCAGTTAACTTGATTAAATTTAAAATATAAAAAGTATAAATTTGAATTTGAAATAAAAAATTAATTATAATTAATATGATTATAGATTGTATTTTGAATATTTGGCTTTTTTGACCGTAGTTGAAATGCATTTTAGTATGTAAAAAATTTACAATCGCATTCTTTTTTCTTGCAACGAAATACTTGTGAATTAAATTTCCATGTTTTTTTTAAATCAAATCAATTCAAATACAGTAAGCAAAATGAATAAGGAAAGGGAACTGAATTTACTCTGCATAGCCAAAAGAAAAACAAAATTAATTTGAGAACTAAAATATTTTATTTCATTATTTCCCTATTCGGTGTTGTATATAATCTATCAAATGATTAATTGTATAAAAAGTGTCAAATACACTCAAAAACTAATAACTTATACTCTTTTTTTGTACTTTTTAAATGAAACCTAATACTCTTAGCAGCAGCATATAGACATGTTAAAACGAATTAAGTGCGTAAGTTAATTCAGTTTATTACAAATTTGAGTCGGATTAAATTAGAAAATATTTAATTTTATAAATGTGAATTAAATTGAATTATACATATTTAATTCATGAGTTAAACAACAATTTTGGTTTACCAAAATGTAAATCAAGTTAAACTTTTTACCTCCCTGACGTCATGTCAATATATTTTTCTTAGTAGACACTTTAAATGATTGATAATAGGGTTTACTTATAATGGGTGGAAAATAAAATAAAATATAAAAAAATTCTGAGAAATTAGTATTAACTAATATGAGGATATTTAGAAAATAATAGGTTAAAATTTAGAAAATCAAGATTTATTACTAAGATCTTTAATACATTAATTATTCAAAAAAATTAAATTTAGATACTAAAATTCTAGGTTAAATATATATATATATATATATATATATATATATATATATATATATATATATATATATATATAAAGAAATAGTGGTATTAATAAATAATTAAGGACAAATAAAATGAGAAAAATTAATTATAAAATTATATCGTGTGTTATAATATAATGAAGAAATAAAAAATATATTCAAAGTTATAAATGAAGTGTAAAAACAAAATATTTAAACAAACTATTAATCTAAAATAAAATACGTGAAAATTTTAAGTTATGAATAATCGGAAAATTTTGATATCTTGTTTGACCCGTGAACTGGTTAAAATTATCACAATATCCGGTTGAACAATGTTACTTTGACATCATTTTTTTTTTATCCCCATTTAACATTATTTAACTATTTTTTAGTTTCTTTTTTACTTTAAAAATACAAAATTTTTACTTTTGTCCATTTATTATACATAAAGTTGTTAAATGATAATTACTGTGTGAACTAATATTTTTCCTATCAGGTTTTATCTATGATTTATGTTTGATGACTTCACGATGGTTTCTCTTGAGAAAATATTAATGTATATTAGCTCAAATTTTTGAATTTCTAGGAATGTGAATAAGACGTGGGTAATAATAACTCTTTTGTGCTTTACTTGTTAGATAAATATTCATTCTGCATATGTATCTATATCCATATACATGCGAGTATTTGTCATGTAAGTATTCACATCTTTTTTTAATATTCACGGTACCCGCAAGTATTTACAAAAAGAAAATTAAATATTAATTAACAACATATTTTAACTATAAATTCAAATAGAAATATAATGCATAACATTTATAAATCTCAAATAAAATACAAATAACCTATTTAAATAATGTTGAATGACTGTTTATAAAAAAATTAAGATTTTTTAAAACTAATTGATAAAACATAATTCATTAAAAATTAATGTATTGAAGTTTAATCATATTTTCTTAATTTAAACGAGAGAGTATTGTTAGATCTACAAAGGGAATTTTACTAGGAAGATACAATATCAATAAGACCTAAAGTCCAACCATATAAGATATTGACACCACTTTCAACCCAAAACCTTAAGACAATGAATTTATGGGTCTTTATCCTTTTATAGTGCTTCACTCTCTCATTTCTAATCAAAGTGGGACTTAGACTTAGATTTAGACTTAAATTCTTAACAAATATATATAATAAATACAAATATCTACGGATATGGATATTATGATATTCGTACTCGTCTCATTAACTTTACAAATATAAAAAAAATACTCATATCTGTTATCTATAAACATCCCTCATCCTTAATCATGGATGACATTCTGTTGTAATGTGTAGCTCGGAAGGATTTCACGGATAGAAGTAAAAAAAAGTTAAGTGATATATATAAATGTTTAGTTTTTAGATAGTTTTTCATCGGGACAAATCATATATTAGAAATAATAAATCTTTTGAATTTATTTTAGTAAAGAAAATAATAATAATGGCATCAGAACTTCGATATATCCGTTGTGTGGTGGTAAAATCCAACGTAGACTTAATCAGAAACAGTTAACGGTATAAATGAGTTGAAAAAAAGTTTATGGTTGTGAAGCTCAAAATTTAAAAAAATAGAAAAAGCTATTAAAAATATAAATATGAGTTGAAAAAATATTTTTGTTAAAGTAAAATTAAGAAAGATGAGTGAGATATAAAATGAGTAAGAATGTGATATCAGGTGTGATATACGAAGGAAAAATATTGTTTAAAATTTTTGATGAATATGGAGAGCAATATGAGGCATTAAAGAATTAAAAAAAAGTGAATAATGTTAATTTGTAAAGAAAAATGAAAATTTGTTGTGTGAGAAATGAACAAATAAAGATGTGATTTGTTTTTCCTTTTTGGAGAAAACTGGATGAGAGGCGCAGACACTTTTTGGTTGGGTCCTCCCCTGTGGACCAGGAGTGAGTGTTAGTTTAGTTCACGCATAACACTAACACTAAAACTAATACTAATAGTGCTCCTTACGTGTTCCTTTTACGACTTATTAACTTCTTATCTTCTTTCATTACTTTAATTTGTTGAAATACCAAGGTCTTCAACTTTTCATGCGAAGCCCCGATGTGGGCCTCTTCTATAAGTTATAAATACCAGTGTCTTCGTTTCTCATGCCAGAAAATCCACTCACTAATCCATCCATCCATCCAAACAAAACCTTCTATTCTAATTCTATTCAACCCCTTTCACACAACACCACCCTCCTATTCCTCCCACACCATTTCATATTCACCACACACAAACTACTCTTCCTCCTCCTTCTTCAACAACCAAACCTCTGTGCACAACACTACTCCTTTATACCCTTTTTTTTTTTGCCCCCGCTCGCCGCGTCTTTGACACTGACGGTACGTGCTCTTACCGTGGTCCATCTAAATTTCATCTGGGTTACTGTAATTTTTAATTTTTTCCCCTTTTACTATATACCCTTCGTTACTTTGCTTATCCCCTGCTTTAGCCACTCTGTTTCTCAAAGATATAAATTTAATTGTGTTAGTTATCCATTTGGTGGTGGATTAAATTGAAAATGAATTTTGTTTATAAATTAATGGTAGTATGAGGTGGAAGTGAATTAAGAAGGAAAGGTTTTGTCAACTGTTGCAGGTTGTGGTTAAAAAATGAAGATCTCAATATCAGCCTGTGCCTGCAAGCAAGAGCTGCCCCTAGTAAGTTTCCAAAAGGGGCTAACGATGGAGTCGTTGTTTCATCATCGGAATAAGGACAAGGTGGTAGTGATAATGGGGGCCACGGGTACCGGCAAGACGAAGTTGGCCGTCGACGTGGCAAAACACTTCCAACCAGCGGAGATAGTGAACTCCGACAAAATGCAAGTGTACAAGGGCCTCGACATCACCACGAACAAGGTCACCGAAGAAGAGTGTGGCGGGGTCCCACATCACTTGCTTGGCACTGTTGACCCTAATATAAATTTCACCGCCAGCGACTTCTGTCGCCACGCCACTTCCGCAATCGATTCCATTGTGGAAAGGAATGGCTTACCCATCATTGCTGGAGGCTCCAATTCTTACTTGGACGCGCTCGTCAATCACCACGCCGAGTTTAGGTTAAGGTACCAGTGTTGTTTCCTCTGGGTTGACGTCTCTCTCCCCGTGCTCCATTCCTCTCTTCAGGCACGTGTGGACCGCATGATCGACGCCGGTCAAGTCAACGAGGTTCGCGACTTCTTCGATCCCCGCGCCGATTACACCAGAGGGATCCGAAGGGCCATTGGGGTGCCCGAATTCCACGATTTCCTACGCGCCGAAGCTTCTGGGACCGAGGACCACACAACCACAAAGAGACTTCTGGAGGCTGCCATTGCCAGGATCAAGATCAACAACTGCACGCTCGCCAACCGCCAGATTCAAAAGATTCACCGCCTCCACGGGTTGTGGAAACGGAACATGCACCGCCTCGACGCCACAGAGGTTTTCCTCGGCTCCCCCGACGCCTGGCACGACCACGTGCTCGCCAAGAGCTTGGTCGTCCTCCACAAGTTCCTTTTCGAGGAAAAGAAAACGCACGTCCCCGCCGGAATCGTGTCCCCGAAAGACGTAATTGCAGCTGTTTCTGCGCCGTCGGTAGCAATGGCAGCAACCCATTAGGGGGAGGAAGTAGGGCCAGAGAATCTATACACAAAAGGCCTCACCATTGGCGCATGCTTCACACTGTGGCATTCCATATCTTTTTTATTTATATATATATTTCAGGTCATGTCATTGGTAGTAGAAAATGTTTTACTATATATATATATGAATATAAAAAATATATATATATAATATAATATATATTCTGTTTAACTTCATGACAGGTTATATTGAAATATGAATGTATTTCTTTATTTGGAGGGTTCTTTAATCTTTAGGGTTACATCAGTATCAAGAATACTTAAGTGTATTCTGTATAAATTAATTAAATATGTTGTTAATGGAGAATAGCATATACGATCCTAGCTTTGTTGGCTAACGTTGTGGACCTACAGTGTAACCGCTGCACTCGGGAAATGCTTGTTAAATTAGATACTGATGTGACGGAATTTTATTTTTTATTTTGGCGCATAAACTATGATCTTCTTACTGCATACATATTGTGCCAGCCACTGCCGCTGTGATTAATAATAATCATTAGGAAAAATTCTGAAGAAAAAAATAACATTTGAAGCTAGCTAGGGCGATAAGCTGCTGTCACTATCAACGTTAAAAAAAAAAAGAATGCATAACAAATCTTCTTTTTTCTACTTCTGTTGTGTCTAGCTAGTTGATAGTAAATTTTTGTTGAAAAGTGTACGCAGCATGACAAGAAACAGTTGACGAAGTGTACCTATCGATTCTGTCGTAGTATATAGCCTGAACGAAAACACTAGCAAGTTGCGCTATCTTTTCTGCATTCAAATCTTGTTTCTAGCTGGTGACAGTAGCTCCGATTCTGTAATAGTACTAGTGGTTTTTGAAACAGTTGACTGTGTGTGACATTCAAGAGAAAACAGTTTTAAAACAAATTTTAAGGTGAGAAACAGGTTTTGTTTTAATCCCGGGATCGATATTGTTGGAAGAAGGAGGGAAGAGAATAAGTGAAGCATACAGTAAGAGATGGAAGGCACTGAGTGAGAGAGTTCAGAGTTCACATTGACTCTGAAGGAAGTTAAGTAAGTGAATGAAGTGAAAGACGACGGGGAAAAGTTTTTTGCTACATTCTTAAAGATGGGTGTTTTAATCTAAAGCCATGATGTTGTGGTGAACGTTGGAGTGTGTGAAGTAGCTGCGTGCGTAGTATAGAGGAGAAGCATTATTGGGATGTGTGAAAAACGGTTTGAAGTTGATGGGTTGTGGGGTAAGTGTAAACTAGGATGAAAGAAGATGAAAGATGAATGGGTTTTATTCTTATTTACTTTTTGGTGGTGTTCCGTACTGATAGTTTGTGGTGCGCCTGGGCGAGCATGATGGATTTGAAAGTAGGGGTATTTGGTGGGTCCAATTTAAAAGGTTGAATTTGATCACAGTTAGTGATTGATGTGTGATGAGAATGGGAGTATAAGTCCCATGCCCCACTACCGGTGGTGGGGGCCAGACAAGAGAATGGCCTTTTCGTCTTTTCATTACGGCCCTTTGGATTGGATTTGGTGTTGGACTTGGCTAAGCCCACCATCAAAAAGTCATCGTAACATGTACTCCACTATATTATTATTAATATTATTCATTCACTCACATAAATTAATGAATTCTCAATCACCGTCTATTCAAGATCCAGCGGGTGAGGAACCCCAACCCCAGTTCAACAAACACCAACACATCATTTCATTCATTCAACTCAACCTACTTCTTCTTAATACACAGATCAACGCCATGATGTGTTCACCATTTTCAACTAATCATGGCCACAATATTCCTCTAAAGTTGATAGATAGATACTAAACTTTTCAATGCGGCATACAATTCCTCTCTCCAATATCTAATTATTCACGTTTATTTCCATAGTTATCATGTTTTTTTATATATAATATTAAACCTTAACTGCTCAAACACTACTTTCTGGGTAGTAAAAAATTAAGCAAACAATTACCCACCATATTCTTATGCTAAGTGTTTATTGGGAATCTAGAAAAAGAGACAAAAGGGTTAGAAAATAAAAAGGTGGGGGCAATGCCCTTGAATAACCTCTATGTCTTCTTCATCTCACATGATTCCAACCAATATATAACACACAGCTTGCCTTTATACTCCCACTCACCACCCCATATTTTAAAAGTTAAAGTGGACCCATATTAAGGGCATATTTAAAATATATATATATACACACATCCTTTGTTCTTAAGCACTTTTGCTTTTAATTCCCCTACCTCCCCTTTGGAGTATGGAGAATTTCACAAAAAATTTGCTAGTACTATATCAGGGAAATCCTTGAAAATTTAGACAAAAGGAAAACGTTACATATTTATATGTTTAACAATTCAATTGTATGGTCAAAATCACCTTTAGTAAAGTCTTGGCTTTGCATCCCATATAAAAAGAAAAGGGAAAAGAGACAGTATGAGTAATGATTTTCCAACGCTTCCACGAGCATCTTGGTCCACATCAAGCATGCATAGAATATATATTTTCCAAAGGTTATAATATAAAAGTATAGTATCAGTTCTTATCAGTTCAGTAACTGTATGAAAGTGATTTATAGGCCTTTCATCACTATCAAATTATCTATATTTTAATTAATAGATATCATTATCAATTTATAAGGTTACTATATAACACTTCTTCTGCCTGACATTTGTAAATGCTGCAGTGCACACAAGTTGTAGTATATATAATCAATATAACATCGCAGCCAACGGGGGTTTCTTACAACCCTCGGTGGATCGATCATTACTTCTCTATATTCACGTCAATTCAAAATATCATTAACCAAATGTAAAATATATTATCCATACACCAACAACCTTCTTATTGTATATTACCAGAGATTTTAAAAACTTATGAATATGTCACTCTTCTGAACAACTATGCTGACGACCCTGCATTTTAGTGCTGCATCATATGATATCGATAATGTATTTTTCTTGTCTAGGGTTTGGTGCATTAACCAATATCATTTTCCAGCCACTTAATGACAAACAATATCCTTCATACGTGTATATGACAAACCATAAACGTCAAAAAACCCTAACAATACATAACTTGTGTTTTTTCAAGTTTTGTGTTGTATAGAATGCGAGTAAGTTGAGCATGAATAAAGTAAAGTTTTGACATGCATGCATACACGTTCTGTTTGGGAAGAATAATTAGTGTTTAACAAGTGTGCTCCCAGATTTGAAAGATGCTTGATGGGAATCAGCAAAGTAAAAGATGAAGGAGAAAGAAGATATATAAACACTTCTGCCCTACAGCTTTCATGCATGCTCATCTCTGCCATCTGTCATCACAAAAGGACTAATGAAGTAAGACATTATTAAAGAATCAAAAAATGGGGAATGAATGAATCTTGGTAATTATAGACGAGCCATTCTATATGCATATATCTTGTATAGTAATCAGTTCCATTGCACTTTTTTCATAATAACAGAAAGCAATATATGCATGGATAAATAGAATATATCTTTTTGCAGGTCATGAGTTCGACACGGTACAAAATGGTAGCCACGAAGGGTAAACAAAAGAGAGTACTATGAATTTGTCCTCCTTCTCCCTCCGTTGTTGTTGTTGTTGTTTTTTATTTTGTCCTCTTATCCGGAGTGATCACAAAATAACAAAGTTAAAGCTTGATTGAGATAGGATATCCAAAAATCCCATTTGTCTCGGAATTATCGACGAGTGAGTTGTTTCGCATTTCTATGGTGCGTATACAAGTATATATGTTGAAGTGAACTTGTGTATATCGTAGCCATATATCACACTTTTACGGCATTCCACTGCATAAAAATCAAAGGCTATAATGTAATCATAATACAGAGTCTCCATCAGTCGCTATCCATGTGATTGCAATCATATTCCAGTATACACAAGAGGACACAATATATTTTTCTACTGTTCATGAAAAACGCTGAAACTTCATCGTATAATAAATGTTATGGCGCCTTTGTCCTATGCCAACCCGACATAGTGTTCCGAAAGGAACTTCTAAGAAGCCTCATTGTACTATATATCATTTCGAAAAAAAAAAGTAACTATATAAGCTATTTAAAGTTTCTTAGGGTGATATCTTTTTATTTTTTTAAAAAGTACTATAAATTTTATTTAAGAAAAAAAGTTCACTTGATGATGACTTGGTTTCTTTTTTTTTTAGTTATTTTTAAAAAGTCATGTATTATTTTAAATTTATTTTTTTAAACATAAATTCAACTTCAGTTTGACATTATAGATCCTTCTCATATATATATATATACATTAATGCTTTAAATAGAATATAAAAGTATATATAAATATACGGTGCATGAAATAAGTATTCCTTATGACAACCTATTTGGAAGACATTACAAAGAGAGACAAAATAAAGTTTGATAAATTAAAAGAGTAATCCTCAATTATTGCCTAATGGGTAGTTATTTGAGGGTTTTTTTTTTATATATGTAATGAGTTTTTATAGAACTGGTGTCTGAAAAAGAGAGAGATTCAAAAGTCTAATTATGAACAGAGAAAAGTGAAAAAACGTATTACATCGGAAATACATACATTAAAATAACTACTCTTAGTTAGTAATACAAATCATTAATAAATACTATAAAAACTATAATACATTAATAAATATTGTATGAGAGTGATAAGGTAACTCAGTTATTAAATGAAAAAGAAGAGAAGAAAATGTCATATGTTCGGTCTCTACTAACAATTTAAAATAATAAGGTTGGTTAGGTAAATTTAACAATATATCATTGTTAATATATAACAATTTATATATAATTTTTTTAAATTAATATCAATTTATCATTGATTAATAGCATGTTTAAGTTTTGTATTTAAATCAAAGTCATGAAGGGTTTGCTTTTTGTTTGGACGTATATATCTTTGCTTTTATATGGGTGGTGAGATACTGCTCTATGTGAATAATGGTAAAGGAAAATCGTAGTATTTTATTTTATTTTTTTGGTTATTGTTGTATATATGTAGATGTAACTCAATTTTCTCCTATTAATATATGTGCTTTTGATAATTAAAAAAATACAAAATTTAACAACAATATTGTTGTCGATCCACCCAAGTCAGTAACAAGAGCGTGTTAGAAAATGGAGGAAGAAACAAATATTTAAACTGCGTTTGACTTCAACTCCTAAATCTCAATTCGTAAGTGATGTAGTGATGTAAAACTTATTAAATGTAACATAATAAATATATATTGAAAAAAACAACAATCCCACCAATTTTGTCTCTATGTGCAACACTTTACATCTAGCATCAACATACATAGTTTAATTCTTAGAATAATAAACGTCACACTAAGTAGGCTCATTTGTTGTTAAAAAGGTAGTAGTATTAGTAACATAAATGATAATAATATACTTTAGTTTAAAAGTTCAAAACCACCACGTTGTGGTTCGCTTCTGCAAAATTGATAATAACTGTAAATACATTTTAAAAAACAACAACAACATGAAGAATACAAAAGCTTTGTTTGTTCTATAAAAGGGACTTTCAGGGAACTATGTCAAGTGTCTCAAATGCATTTATTGCACTGACAACGCTTGAGACCTAAATTATTAATTCTGCAATATCATTTGAAGAAAACACTTAATTATTTGCTTAAAGAAAATCTTGAAGCTTCGATTAGATGATGTCCTTAATAAATCACAATTAACAGAATACATGTCATTTAGTTTGTCTCGGCATTAAACAAATTATTTAATGTGTTAATCTAACCGAATATTTGGATTTATTTGAATTTAATGTCATTATAAAAAAATGGTTAAATATGATTAAATATGTTTTTTTTCTTCAACTTTTTGGTGAAAATTGGAATTAGTTCTTTTTGAAAATTTTGAACAAATTTAGTCTTTCATTTTTAGAAATGCGTAAATTTAGTCTTTAAACTATTTTTTAAAGTTTATTTGACGCTTTAAACGTATTTTTCATCTAACATTGAAGTGAACTTGTGTCAAACCGTCTTAACAAACTAAAATACTATTATGAAATGTATTTGAACGTCACATCAACTTAATAAAATTTGGTTTAAAAGACTAAATTTACGTATTTACTAAATTGGTTTAAAGTTTTCGATAAAGACTAATTTCAATTTTCACTAAAAATTAAAAGAACAAAAATATATTTAACCCTAAATAAAAGACTCCGGAGAGTTATTTGTTCATTCACATTAACCTAAGTATCAACTTGTCGGGTCCATAGTTATTTGAAAAAAAAGTTTTGATGTAGCTAATGAGAATGCAGAATGGAATGCAAATAGAAACTGAAAACATGCAACCTTGTGATGAAATGAAAGAAAAAGTAAGGAAATAATGGAAGGGCATGAAAGGAGAAAATGACTTGTTGAAAAGGTATGAAATGTAATAGACAAACAATGTCCCTAGAAGCTCAAACATTATCCTAGCTAGTTATGACAATGATCCCACCACTCTCAATTCCTAATCTTCTCAGTGCACAAAAGATTCTTACTTACGTTCAATGTCATACAAATGCTCATCAAGAGGAGACTTTTTTTTCAATTATTACTGTTCCTTTCGAACCAATGTTAGCACACGAAGGAGAAACCCACACTTTCCCTACTAATTCTTCAACCAAAGATCTTGTCCAATTTATTGCTCCTAACACTTCCATAACACAGTGTCTCTCACTCATCTCTTTCACACTTACCATACTTCTAAAAAGTCTCACCCACCACAGTATTTCTCTCTTTCTTTCAAAATCATTTATTATTATGTGATTTTCTGCAAAACAACATAAAGTGTTGGACTCAACTGCTGCAAAGATTCCACACAAAATGCTGTACACAAAACCAGCAACAACAAACATTTCTTAAAGGAAAAAGGAGCAGATAAAAGGGTCAACAACGAAACCTATAATGCACAAAAACTGATACATTCTATATATATAATAATATAAAGTGTTTCTCTAACTGCATTGGATTTACAGCAAATCAAAATTAATTCTTGAATTAAACCTTCTAAAGGCTTGACTCTCTAGACTTGGTAAAAAATATTAAACTTTCTTAAGTTATTTTCAACTTGGTTAAAGTAGCATCTAAATATCATATAATAATAATAATAATCTACCAGTTAAAAACGTTTTTTTTTCTTAGAAAAATAACTTAGCATTTTGCATAACCTCAATATTCAATTTTGAATGTCACAGAGTTTAGGATTTTTTTTAAGTTAGAATGTGTTGTTAAATTTTAGTATTTATTGGCTTAGATATATTAGAAGTGATTTCATGTATATATAAATCTATATTTAGAATTGTTTGTCATGGTGTATGAGAATTTTTGTTATTTATGAGAGGAAACATCTACAATAGAGAAAATATATATAAAAGTGGAATCAAACTTTTGACTTCTTACAATAATATTATTTTTCTTAAATTAATTTTTAATTTGATTAAAATGCATTTAAATGTCATTTTAATAATAATTAACCAATAAAAGGATATGAATAATTTTTTTCTTAAAAATTAAATTAGTATTTTGCAAAAATGCATCTTAATATTAAGTTATACAACATAAATTTTGGAACAAGTGTAAAAATAAAACATATTGCATGATCTTTCAAAATAGAAAAACGTACTCATAAACCATTAAAATCAAGTTTTTAAATAACGTGCGATCACCTTATTAAAAAACAGAGAAAGTTTGTGCTTGATTATTCAACTTAACATTTGATTTAAACGAATAATTAATCAGTTATGTCTCAATAATTCATAAATAGTTTGACATATTTATATTTCTAGTTTTGTCTAATAATCTATGTAAAATTGTGAATGAAAAGTGAAATTTCTACTCTCTTTCTACTTTTTTTTTTCATAAGTAATTTTTGTTTAGATAAGTAAAAATAAATTTATAACAATATATAAAGAGATTTTCTCTTTTGTGTCCACTTTTCAAAATTTCAATTTTACTCTTTAAGATGTAATTATTTATTAAATTTATAAAAATTGATCGTTATTTTTACAAATTTTTTATAAAACTGTCTATCTTTACTTTTTTTTTTCTATTTATCAATAGTTATTCTCTCATCTTTTATGATATATTTCACTTTATTTTTAATAAATATAATTTTATTTTATATATTAACTTAATAATATTACAATATTATTACTACTAATATAATATCACACACATTTAAAAAATGCATACACACATACGCGGTAGCGCATGTGTTTAAACTTGTATATTTAAAAGATAATTGAATTATCCCAACCAATATACAAATAAAATTATATTTATTACCAAGTTCCTCCCGTTTACTTAGTCATATTTACATATACCTTTATCTTTCACTTACTTCTATTATTTAACATATATAACATCAATCGTTCTACTATTACTCATACAAAATATCATTTAATCAATCAAACATGTCCTATTTCCTTTTCCAATGACACTACAAGTGTTGGGACCATGCAAACACATTATATTGGTTTACTTAGTGGCAGTCCAAAGTTTTATTATTCAGTTACTTATTTTGATATTTCAATTTTAAAGTACATGTAAATTTTGTTTTTGTTTTTCTTTTATCAATAATGATAAATAAATAAATAAATAAAGAGAACATTTGAGATATTCTAATCCACATACAAAATAAAAAAAATGTATATAAAGAAAAAAATTGTAGTATATAAGACTGATATGTAACCTTCTTTTCTATTTCCTTTACATTTCCATCTTGGTGAACTTGCAAAAATATCGTCTTATTTTCGAAAACTAATGTAAAATGTTTAAAATAAACTATGGAAAACATCTTTACCTTTTAAAGAAAATAAGGTTCCTTAGAATATTGGTTAAGAATAATCAATAGAGATCCAATTTTATACAAGTTCATAGTTAATTGTGACATTAAATTATTATGAGAAAATGTCTCATTAATAATCAATTTTAGTATTCAAAAGTTGTTAGTCACTATAAAGACCAATTTATATACTAATTTACAAAATAAAAAATTATAATTGATCGCTAAATTTGTCATTAGTTAATTAGAGATTAATTTAGAAACCAATTTCTTTGATAGCAACAACCTTAGTCACTAATGTTTAGTTATCAATCTCCTTTGGTAGCTAAAAACGTTGGTAGCTAAAGTTTAAAAACTAATTTAGAGATCAATTATAATTTTTATTCATAATGGTGACTCTTTTAGTAACCAATATTTGTAGTGACTATTTTAGTAACAATTTAAAGACCAATTGATAATTTATTTAATGCGTAAAGAAAAAGTTAAAAAATAATTACATATTAAAATAATTTTAATATTGTTATACTATTTCTTTTTAACCGTTTCTCTTTCATTTTAATAATTTAATGTTTCTAAAAATTAAAATATAATTAAATCTAACAAAAGTTTAAATTTTTAGAAAAAAAAAGTTAAGCAATCGGTATATCATCTATCAGGTAACAAAGTGTTAGCAAATTATTGTAAGCATAAAAGAGAAAAGGAGTATGTATTTAGAAAATCTGTTATATAGAATTATTACAAATGTTAAAGATTTGTACCTTTTAATCCAATAATTAAACTTCAAAGTATTAACCATATCTGTTTTCTATATATATATATATATATATATATATATATATATATATATACACGTATATACGAGACTTTAACATGTTTCAACACATATAAAAAAGAAAAAGTTGTTAAAAGAAATACAACAATATTTAAAAGCCAAAAATTCCTTTAAAAGTCTATCTATACAAACGTCTCTATAGAAAATAAACAAGTCTACTTAAGACAAATTCATGCATGCAAAAAGAGATTTACCCATCTTCCTCCCGAAAAGAGATTTGGGTTTCTTTTACTACTCTTGCTTAACCCACCATTTTTGTTTACTTCTTAAATATACAGACATCCTTATTATGTTCACCAATAAAGTAAAATAAAATAAAAGAGTATGATATTCTAATTTATTCTATACAACTAATTTAAATTTTAAATAATATATTTTCTTATTAATATGCTTGCTGTGTTTCTTTAATATAATGTTTTATACAAATAAAATAATAATATTGTCATTTGTAAAAGATCGATTGTCAAAAAAAAAGTAAATTCCCTCAAAAAAATCTTCTTTACCACTCACACTCCTCTAGATTTTGATCCTTGCATCTCTTCCAGAGTTTCTAGCCCTTTTCAATTTCCATTTCCCTATAGTATTTAATTTCGCCTGAATTGTTTGGAAAAAAAAATTATGTAGTACTCTTAATTTTTTTACACCCATCCAACATTAATTTAAAAAGAAAAACAACTTTTTGTACTTTTGAGGAGTTTCATCTTGATTTTAATTTTTTTAATATAAAAGTGTTATTTTTTTTTTATGTTATATGGAGATTGAGAAAAAAATGGGGTGTTTGTGTACCACCATCACCACCCGAATCCTTCTGCCACAGTACATCTCATCCAACCAATGAGTTTTTCTTTGTTTCTTCTCTCCGCATTAAACTAGCGCCACTGAATTTTATGATATCTGGAGAATCCATTATACCCTAGTGCTTTGATAAAGGAGAGGAAGTGAACTGGGAGATAAGTATGATCAACATTGACGAGAATGATAAAGTTGTGTTTCTGCACTATTTTGCAGTAGAAGTTTTGGATATGTTTTCTGTAGAAAGACCTAACTTCTTCAACGAAACACCCCAACGTTAAATTAGAATCGTAGGTAGCAGCATGGAGTAAGTAAGAATGGCCACGCAGATGAAAATCAACCAAACTACTTTCGAATTAATTATCAACCTTTAGCCCTAAAGACATTTCAATAGCATAACCTATCTATATCAGTCACCAAAGCCCTCCCCATGAAGTCCATTAACATTCAACCTTAAAAGTACTATTAACTTATGTACTCTTCGCTATAAGATTCTTGGCCAATATTAAGAAAACAAGAAACGTGTTACGGGATATTCTTGTCTAAGTTCAGGCACTGTTTTTTTCCCTCAACAACCAATATATCATTCTTAAAAACAAATTTATTAGAAATGTAGGTATATATCTCTTTCAACAGAAGTTCGAAACCTAATTTAAGATATTTTGGGAGACTAGTTTTGTCTTCTGGATCCAGCTCTTGATGATCTTGGGATAATACTGTTGAGAACAAGAAAAGTCTCACAGGAAGTTTTTTTTACAAGGGCTAATCAACCTACACAAGACTAGGGTGTATCCTTGGCTTGTATATTGAGATATCCTGGTTTTGTATATAGGTTAAGTTGTTCTCTTTCGTAAACTTTGAAGCGATGAAAATGTCTGCAACGAGTGATCGATGTTGCAGTAAGATAAAATATACATAATATAAAGCATCTGCAGTAGTTTATGTACATGACTGATGATAATGATACGAAGGCAGAAGCGTGCCTGAATTCACAATCTCAACTTGTCACTAAAACACAATATTTTCTATCAGCGAAATAGGTCAAAAAACCCAACTAACGGAATCGTACGGTTTTTGTTTTGAAAATGAAACACGGCCTTCGATGTCTCCCAACACAATCAACAATCTCATTTGTGATGTAATGTGGATTTGACACTGCCATTTCATTAAAATAAATCTGGATCCCTATAATTGCAATAATTTTCGCAGCCTATAAGCCGTGAGTGCAATAATTGAGTATAGAATTTGGGCAGATGAGAGGACAGTTTTTGTTGCATTTTTGGCACGAGGATGTGATGAGAGAGTCGATTATGGAGCAGGTTCTAAGTATGTGCATGCTAGTTATACATAATTTAATAGCCTGTTCAAAATGCATACTTGGATGTGGATCTGACCCTCCAACCACCCCGTAACATCATAATACATCAACCAGAAAAATACTACCACTACTACACGTGTGGATGCTTACACAAAAAGAAACAGATTAAAAAGTCAAAAAGTGTGTCTAGGAACTTCCAATTCGGGTCATGTGTTCGTCTCTATTTTGAGTAACTTGATGCAGCATTCCATTGCAGCTTGGTATATCCTTCTGTACTTCTTTCGTTTCTTCTATATATTCAATAATGACTCTATCCAAACCAAACCATACTTTAGGTGCTGTTCTCTCTCTACCCCACACTTTGGGGTAGCTTTCTGGCGTTTTGCTAGGGCTTCTTCCTAGCATGTGTCTCAAGTGGGTGAGGCTGATATTTGTAGTCCACATTAGTTGATTCATTTCCCTACCAAATAATAAGCGCGTAAGCTTTTAGCCTCAGATTCTACGAGATCAGAGAGAAAAAAAAATTCACGCTTTTGGAGGCACTAGAATCTACAACTCTACGCTCCAAATTCAAATGACAACAGAAACGGCTAATAATACCGACGTATGCAGTGACATGATTATATGAGATAACAAACTTTTCAGTCAAATAAAGTTGGCAGGGACGTTCAAGGCAACATATGTAATCAACTACACAGTAAAGTCTTTTACATTTCTTTTGAGAAAAGAAAAAAATGGTGAAACTACATAAAATTAAATTAATGTTCCGTTTGATAAAGAACAAACAAATACAAAGAAAAATATGAGAAGAGTAGAAAAAAACGTTGTTTAGTTAAAAAAAAGTATATGAGGAATTTCTTTTTAAAATAATAATATTTTATTTGATTTTTATTATTTATACTATTCACTATTTCAAGAATATGTGAACAATTTTTTTAAAGTCCGTTAATTATGACGTTATTTTAACGTGAAATATAATTAAAAAATACAACAATTTCTTTTCCTTTTTTTTTTTACTTCTCTCGTCTCTGATTCTTAAAGGAATTTTTTTTTTTTGCATGAGCTTCTTCTCCTATACCGACATTAAAAATAATTATAGATGTTTATTTATTTTGTGCAATAAAAGAAGTAGAAAAGAAAGTGTTTTAAAAATTAAGTAATTTTGATGAAAAATAAAGGTTAATTATATTTTTAATCTTTAAACTATAATATGATTTTGGTTTTAGTCCTATTTTAAAGTTTGAGTTTAGTAATTTGTTGTCCTTATCATACATGGATTTGGTCCTCAATATTAAACGATATTAACAATTTCTATAATATGGCAAGCAGTATATTATGTAAACCATTTATTCTTTGATATATTTTTTTTAAAATTATACATTTTTTTTTATACATTTAAGTCTTTTTTTCTTTTACATTTTTTTCTTTTGTCTCTTCTCTAGTCATTTTCTTCTCCCTTCTTAACCTTCATCTTCATATTCCTTTTTTTCTCCATCATATCCATCATTTACCTCCCCCACTTTCACTTTGATCATCTTCTTCTGTTGGAAGTCTCACATCAACTAGAGATAAGGCAATTTCATAGTATATAAGTGAGGTGCAAACCTCACCCTACAAGCTGATTTTGTGGGGTTGAGTTAGGCTTAAAACTCACTTCTAATATAGTATAGATTTAAAAATCACTTTTCTATTGGAAGTCCCACATCGACTAAATAGGCTTAAAACTCACCTCTAACCTCTTCCTTTCTTTATTTTCCATTAATAGAGTCATTCAACAATTCATCTTTTTCAATTTCCATCTTCTCCGTTAAAATGAATAACAATGATAAATATAAGAGATGAACTGAAATATATAATAAATAGTAAACATGAGTCTTTTTTTTTTCTCTCGACCAAATAATTTAAACGTAATCCCTGGAAAATGGTTGGTTAAATGAAATACAGTTTTTATGAAAAGTGAATGACCAGTAAGTTAAATAAAAGTAACGTTTGAAGTAAAAGTATGTATATAAACTCTGTTTGAATAAACTCATTAAAAGCGTTGGTAGGAGAAGAAATTTTAGAAATTGTAATGTGAAAATTTGTTTTTAGATAAACTAAATTTTGTAAAAAAGCACTTTTAAATGATTGAATTTACCAAAAGGTGTGTCTTTTAAAAATTAAATCATTTAAATGTTTAAATAATATTAAAGAAAAAGCATTTTTATTTTATTTTATTTTTTATCTACTAAAAGAATATATAAAAAAGAAAGTATTTGAGATAATCCAATTAATATACATAATAGTAATCTATACAAAAGAAAACCAGTGAAAACACATTATATCTATGTTTGCTATGTTTGAGTTCACCTTTTTATGATAAAAAAATTATTATAATGATTATAAATAAAAATTTAAATAAATTTTGAAATTTTACTATAGAAAATGTTTCTAATTTTAAGATAAAATTTTTATTATGATAATTTTTTTAGTTTAAAAAATAGTTAAATTTTAGGGTTAAATTTTAAGAAAATAATCACACTACATTAAAACTTTTAAACAATGATTAATTTTAATGACAAAAAGTATGTTTAGAGACCAATTTATTAATTTAAAACTAATTTAAAGATAAATTTATTTGGTAGTCAAAATCTTGATAACTGAGTTAGTGACTAATTTAAAAATAAATTCATAATGAAAAATATTTAAGTTATAAATTTAGAAACCAATTATAATTATTTGAAATTATTTTAGTTACCAACAATAACTTTTAATTTACAAATTGATATCTAAATTGGTCATTATAGTAACTAATTATTTTTTGTTACTAAATTGATGATTGTTCAAAAAACTTTTTGTAATGTCACAAGTAAAATTGATAAAATGATTATTTTTATTTAAAAGAAATACTTAAAGATAAAATTATAAATAAAACATTCAAACAAAAAGAAAATATTTTATATAATAGTATAGATAATAAAAAAAAAATTGAATGAATATAAGATTCTCTAAGACAAACCATACTATGTAATCTCCCATGTTTTGCTTTAAACGTTTTTCTGTGACGGCACTAGTGTTTCACCGATTGTTCTTCCTTTACCCATTGACATGCAATGTTTAGTTGTTGTATATCTCTTTGGATTATAATTTATAGCATTTTATTCACATTCCTGTTCTAGTATAGCCTTTGACATTTTATTTTTATCTATTTTATTGATGGAAGTATAAATCTTTGACATTTTATTTGAAATTATTTTCTTTATATGTTTTTGTTCAGTTTTTGGATAAAAACTAATTTTTGTATTACGTTTATAAAGATAAAAGTATGGTTGTCAGCTTCAAAATTCATTACAAAAAGTAAATTAGAAAAACCGTAATTCATTCATGCTATATACGAATAAAAACATGTTTAACTTTTCTTTTAAGCATGATACTTAATTCCGCTACAGTACTATAAGATACTTTTTCTGGCCCATTTTCTTACAATGGGCCTCATTCAATTCTATTATACAAACAACGCATTCGGGCATTGATTGATCAATAAATTCAGGGTATTACTTTCGGCACCATATCAAATTTCCCTCAACACCCCCATATTTTAGATTTTATTTGCCAGAACATATTAAAACAAATCCATATGTTTTTTTTTTGGAAGTCGGAAAGCTTTGATGGAATGCAGAGAGAAATTTAATAGGTGCAAGAAGCAATAGTCTAATTTTCAACCTAATGAATATTCCAATGCCGTGTATTTTAACATTTTAAATGTACCCCAAAACATATTAAATATACAAACTTCAAAATATAGTAAGTTTATTTATTTAGCAATATGTAGACTTAATTAATTTCAAACTTTTCATAAATTAAATAATTTTTTAATTAATTTTTTATTAAATTATTGTGGTTTATAAGTACCCAAATTTTTTAATTGAATTTATTCCATGCATGTTATCCTAGTTCATAATCATACTCTAGTATTAAGAAATATAAGATTTTATAATTAATATAAAAATAATATTATGATAACTTTTGTTATTTTAATTAAATTTCTACTGGATAGTAAGGTCGATGGCATTTGTCATTACCAGAAATAATCAATAACTATACATATCATCATGATCGATAAAATCAATTTCATTATTTAATATATTTGTAATAAAAATAACTTTTGGTTGTCTTACATTAACTGTGATATTATTTTATATTAATTATATTATAACATGTAGGTATAATTAAACAAGATACATAGTTATATAAAAACCATGTCATAAAAAAATTAAACTTATAAAATCAACTAAAAATTACAAAAAAAATTACTATTCAATACACTTAAAATATTTAATATAAACTTAATAAAATATATCAAAATTTATGTCGTACTTCAATTTAATTTAGTCTTAAAATATTTTCGTCTTATACGAGTCCTTAAACTAAAACAGTCAGCAATATATAACGCATTTTGATTTTGATCTATCCAATTTTGTGTAATGTTTTAATATAAAAATTATTTATATGCAATTCTTATTCGTCCAAAACATTTGAGAGAAAAATAATTTTTTATTAAGTTTTGATGAATAATATTTTTTTTTCTATAAAGCTAACATTGTTACTACACGTGTTATACTTAATAATTATCTAGTGATATTTTAATATAAATGGATTTAAACTTAATTTGAAACGGTTTGAATTATGATATGTTATTTTGAATATAAATTAAACCATGTTAAAAAGATTAAGTTTAGGTAAGATTTTTAATAAGATTAATTATGTATGTGACACAAAGAAATTCTATCAATATCATCGTAGAATGTAATTAGGTAAAGAAAAAATAATATACAGCTAGTTAATCGAATACTCTATAGTTTATATAGGATCAGACCAGTAACTTGAAAACCCAAATATTTACGGTGGTTTACAATTTTAAATTGACTTGTAGTTGGGAAGTTGCATAATTTATACCTCACATCTTTATTAGCATCCTAAGGTATCAGTCGCACAGATCTCCCTAAATTTGGATGAATGAGTATAAATATAATTATTTTAATACTCAGATTTTGATAATAAAAATTATTTGAATAGTTTTTAAAATTAATTTTAGTATGTCAAATTCATATCCATACTAAAACAATTATTTCTATCTTCTCCGTTAAATTAATTAATTTAAAAAGATCAATTACACCGACGTTCGTCCAAAGTGTTTTTTCATTTTTATTTTATTCATAAACACTTATTTGTAAAACTATCTACCATGTACCTGTAAAAAGCCATCTACTATATTCAATTTCTGTAAAGAAAATTATTGTTTTTGAAATTGTTAAACTGACAGCTCTAATTAGGGATGTCAAAAAAATCCGTACCCGCGAGTATCTGCGGATAAAACCCGCAACGGGTAGGAAATGGATATTAAAAATGGATACCCGCTACCCGCGGGTACGGGTATTTTTGATACCCGCATGTTAACGGGGCGGGGACGGGTATCATA